>OFGA01000488.1_pt1 | contig 32588 bp, 34 predicted proteins | sample 1521471 | NCBI WGS metagenome assembly OFGA01 (sample SAMEA3504086, study PRJEB24116) | mouse gut metagenome | biome: mouse gut; feature: mouse-associated habitat; material: faeces | place: Denmark | collected 2011 | reverse complement strand
GTTTGTGATGACGATGACGGATGTGCTCTGGAGCCCGTTTATAGGTGAAAGGTATCGGATGGACATATATTGGATCATGGGTGTGACATCTTTTATTTTCATCGGCATATGCTATATGCAAAAGCCGGAAACGTCAAAGCGGAAATTTAGTTTTGTTATGACAAACTGGGCGTTGATCACAATTTTTACGTGCATGCTGCTTTATTGTGTGCCAAATGATTTAAATTTTACTGAGCCATTCTTTCTGGAAAATGTCGAGAGGATAAAAAAAATATTGGCATTGGGGTTTGTCTGAATATTATGGATGAAATAAGTTCGGCTGTCAGAAACTAATGGGGGGAAGCGAAGAAAGCTGAACCGGAAAAATCGCAGAGGCAGAGGCTGACAAAGGCTGTGAGGATACAGAAGATATGGCCAATGGTGTATTCTGTTTACGAGCATGGAATGGCTGTGGATGATATGGAATGAAAAATCAAGTTCCTTTTGTGATTGTGTACAAATGGGTGAAAATGTGGTATTGTACTTTAAAAGAACATATTTGGCAGATTTGAAATTGTAATCAATAAATTAATGGAAAGAAGAGGATTACTATTATGATGTACCCTTATATGACTCTGAATGATGATACGGAGATCACTCATTCAGAAATGAAACCGGATGGCAGAGTGAAAGTATATATTGAAACGCCGGATGAAAAAGTCTGTTTTCGTCATGCTACATGCTGGCTTCCAGAATATAAATGGGAAGAAATTTATAAATATACAGATGCTGAAATGAATTATTTCAAAAAGATTGTCCGTAATAATGCGCATTTGATCATTGAATTTTCGCAGGAAGGGGGCATAACAAATGCCTCAAATTTTTAAAGTTGGTTCATTTGTGATATATTTTTGGTCAGATGAAAATAATCCTACAGAACCTATCCATGTTCATGTTTCGGAGGGAAAGGCAGCTGCTAATTCAACCAAAATATGGATAACAAATGCAGGCAAAACCCTGCTCTGTAATAATAATTCAAAAATTCCAGCTAAGATGCTGAAAAATATTATGCGCCATATTGAAGCGAATAGTGATTTGATCATTGATCAATGGTGTGAGCAATTCGGCGAGATTAAATATTATTGTTAACGGCAGGGAAATCTAAGTATTGCGTCTGAAATGAATAATATTTATAACATTCCAGAGTCCTGACAGGGCAGGCTTTTCAGCCCCGTCAGGACTCTGTACTATTGTAGAGGTTCGTTGTTTTGTGATTTCTTCCACTGACTTTTGATTAGATTCAAAAAATACGCTGAAACTATTGCAGAATCCTGCAGTGTCTTTTATAATCAATGGCAGGGAATAGTGGCAGAATTCATCGAAAGGTGTTTTTGTAGGATCACATTATTATAGGAAAGAATATAAAAGAATATAAGGAAAGTACAGGTAGCAGCATGGATATAAAAGACATATGCAATGCCGGAGGGGATATTCTGGACGCCGTTGCAGATGCGGTGAACCGCAATGATTACAGCGGCCTGAGCAGCAATGTGAATAAGACCGTCAGCCGTGTCATTCATGATATCCAGACAGAGGCATTGAAGGGAAATTACGGTGCTCCGACGCACCAGTATGCAAAGACTTCGTATACAAGAAAGGGACAGGCCGGTTATGATTCCGTACTGCAGAAAAAATCCGGCCGTTACGATGAGATTTATAAGCCGAAAAACAAATGGCAGCTGGAAAAGCCGGCGTACAGCCTGAAAAAGGAAAAGGACAGCCTTCCGGCATCGGTGTCGAAAAGCCCGCCGGGACGGATTTTAGGCCCGGTGCAGCTTGCGTGGGGGATTCTTGCGACAAGCGGCTTTGGCATTACGGCACTTGTAATGTTTATTATGATGGCAGTGCGGGGCGGCAATCTGTTTATGGTGCTGGCCATTGTATTTGGCGCGCTGACGGCATTAAGCGTGACAGACATTGTGCGCGGCAGCCGCAAAATCGGGCTGGTGAACCGGTTTTACCGCTATGCCAGGCTGATTGGAAACAAGGGCTATATTGCGATTGAGGAACTGGCGTTCCAGACCGGGCAGCACAGGCAGGACGTGCTGCGGGACCTGCGCAGGATGATGAAAAAGCATATGTTTCCGCAGGGACGCCTGGATAACCAGCAGACGACGTTTATGCTGACACAGGAATCGTACCAGCAGTATCTGCAGGCAGAACGCTCCAGGCAGGAAGCAGAGGCCAGAAAAGCAGAGGAAGCAAGGCGGGCGGCAGAAGCAGAAAAGGCGGCCGGCAGTCAGGACGGCCGCCAGGATGCACAGCACAGGCGGATTTTGCAGGATGGCAATGCATATATCCGGATGGTGCATGAATGCAGTGAAAAGATCCGCAACCAGCAGATGAACGGGAAGCTTTCCCGTCTGGAAGCCATTATGCGCCGTATTTTTGAGCATGTGGAAAGAGTGCCGGAAAGCGCGGATGACCTGCACAAGTTTATGGACTATTACCTGCCGACGACAACCAAGCTGCTGCAGGCATATATTGACCTGGACAGGCAGGAGATAGCCGGGCAGAATATTACGGCTACCAAAAAAGAAATTGAAGATACCCTAGACACGATTAACGCTGCATTTGAAAAACTGCTGGACGGCCTGTTTGAAGAAACAGCCTGGGATATTTCGTCGGATATTTCCGTTATGAAGACGATGATGGCCCAGGAAGGGCTGACAGGAGAAAAGGATTTTCAGCTGTAAAGGGCAGCAGACAGTTACAGGAGGAAAAAACATTGGCAGATAGTTTTGACGATTTTGCGGTAAAGCCGCCAACGCTTGTATTTGAAGCGGCACCGGGAGAAAACGGGCCGGCCCCGGTAAAAGAGCCGGAAAAAGAGGAAATTTTAAACGATACATCGCTGTCCGAGGAAGAACGGCGCCAGGCGGATGCCTTCGCAGAACAGATTGACCTGCGCAATTCCGGCGCGGTTTTAAACTACGGGGTGGGCACGCAGAAAAAAATGGCGGATTTTTCCGAAAAGGCTTTAAACAACGTCCGCACAAAGGATATGGGCGAAATCGGGAATATGATTGCAGGCCTGGTTACGGAATTAAAAAGCTTTGACGCCCCGGAAGAAAGCAAGGGATTTCTGGGCATATTCAAAAAAGGCGAGAACAAAATTGCGGCGCTCAAAGCCCGGTACAACAAAGCAGAAGCAAATGTCAATGAGATTGTAAAGGTGCTGGAAAACCACCAGATACAGCTGATGAAAGACATCGATGTATTAGACCGCATGTATGAGATGAACCTGAATTATTTCAAGGAGCTCTCCATGTATATCCTCGCGGGCAAAAAGAAGCTGCAGAAGGTTCGCACGCAGGAGCTTCCGGCCCTGCAGCAGAAAGCGCGTTCCAGCGGGCTTCCGGAGGATGCGCAGGCAGCCAGGGACCTGGCAGATTTATGCGAGCGGTTTGAAAAAAAGCTGCATGACCTGGAACTGACACGGACGATATCGGTGCAGACTGCGCCGCAGATACGCATGGTGCAGAATTCCGATACGATGATGGCGGAAAAAATCCAGTCTACGATTGTTAACACAATTCCGCTTTGGAAAAGCCAGATGGTTATTGCCATGGGCGTGGAGCATTCGGCGCAGGCAGCCAGGGCGCAGCGCGAAGTGACAGATATGACCAATGAGCTGCTGAAAAGAAATGCAGATGCGCTGAAAATGGCAACGATTGAAAGTGCAAAGGAATCCGAGCGCGGCATTGTAGACATCGAGACGTTAAAGCATACGAACGAATCGCTGATTTCCACGCTGGACGAGGTAATGAAAATCCAGACCGAGGGCCGCGAAAAACGGCGCGCAGCCGAAGCAGAGCTGCAGGACATGGAAAACCAGTTAAAAAGAAAGATGCTCGAAATGTCAGGAGCAAAAGGATAATCAGATATCAGGTGGTGAGTATGAAAAAAGCAGCTTTTTTTGATATTGACGGGACAATTTTAGACGAGCATAATTTTATTCCGCGCAGCACGATAGAGGGCATTCACAGGCTGCAGGAAAACGGGAATTATGCGTTTTTGTGTACCGGCAGGGCCAGGGCCTTTGTAAAGGACCCGGTGCTTTTGGACATCGGGTTTGACGGGATTATCAGCGGCTGCGGCACGATGGTGGAATTCCACGATGAGGTTGTATTTTATAAAAAGCTGGAGCGCGGGCTTATCGAAAAGACACTTGCGTTTTTGAAAGAAAACCAGGTGTCCGTTATTATGGAAGGCCGTTACCGGCTGTTTGCGGATGATGCGGACTTTGAAGGAGACCCGTTTCTCGAACGGCTCCGCAGCGAGCTTGGAGAAGGGCTTTTGCCGATTACCGGAAGCGAGGCAGACTGGGAAGCGAGCAAGTTTTCGTGCTCCATGGAGCGGGCAGACTCAGAGCTGGTAAAGCAGGGGCTTGCAGGGGATTATGAGCTGCTTGTGCATGATATTCCGGTTATGGAAATCGTGCCGAAAGGGCATTCCAAGGGAACCGGCATGGCCAGGGCCTGTGAGCGGCTCGGCGTGGATATCCGGGATACGTATGCGTTTGGGGACAGCGTGAACGACCTGCCGATGTTTGAAGCGGCCGGGCATTCCATTGCGATGGGAAACGCCAGTGATTTTGTAAAACAGAAAGCATCTTATGTAACAGACACGCTGCACGAAGATGGAATTTACCATGCGTTAAAACATTTTGGGTTGTGTTAAGGGAGCAGATATGAAAATAATAATTGTAGGCTGCGGCAATGTGGGTGCCGCGCTTGCAGAACAGTTAAGTTCGGAAGGACACGATATTACAGTTGTAGATACAAGGGAGCAGCTGGTAGAAAGCGTTTCGATTTCCTCGGATGCGCTCGGCATCGTCGGAAACGGTGCCAGCTTTACCGTGCAGTCAGAAGCAGGAGTCGGGAATGCAGACCTTCTGATTGCAGTGACAGGCTCGGATGAGCTGAATCTTTTATGCTGCCTGATTGCAAGAAAGGCCGGGGGATGCAATACGATTGCCCGGGTCAGCAATCCGGTTTACAGCGAGGAGATTTCCTTTATCAAGGAAGAACTCGGCCTGTCCATGATTATCAATCCGCAGGCTGCGGCAGCCAGGGAAATGGCAAGGACATTGAAATTCCCGTTTGCGCAGAAAGTGGATTCGTTTGCCAAAAGCCGTGCCGAGCTCATCGTCTACCGGGTTGAGGAAGACAGCACGCTGTGCGGCATGCGTCTGAAGGAGCTGCCTGTAAAGCTGCGGTGCAATGTCCTGATTCCGGTTGTGGAGCGCGGCGAGCAGGTCATTATTCCCGATGGAAATTTCCAGATGCAGGCAAAAGACGATATTACCATTGTAAGCACGCAGCTGAATACCATCGAGTTTTTCAAAAAGCTGGGCAAGCCGACCGCATCCGCGCGGAAAGCCATGATTGTCGGCGGCGGGCGCACAACGATTTACCTTGCCAAGCAGCTCATTCAGATGGGGCTGAAGGTCAAGATTATTGAGCGGGATGAAAAGCGCTGCGAGGTGCTGACCGAAATGCTGCCAAAAGCCATGATTATATGCGGGGATGCGACCGACAAGGACCTGCTTTTGGAAGAAGGGCTGGCAGAGACCGGGACGTTTGTAGCCAATACCAATTTTGACGAAGAAAATATTATGCTGGCACTGTTTGCCAAGAGTCTTTCCAGGGCAAAGCTGATTACAAGGGTGCACCGTATTTCTTATGACAATATTATTGATAAAATGGAGCTTGGCAGCGTGATTTATCCCAAATACATTACAGCCGCCATTATTATCAAATATGTCCGTGCGATGAAAAATTCGCTCGGCAGCAATATCGAGACGCTTTACCGGCTCAATGACAACCGCGTGGAGGCGCTGGAATTTTATATCCGCGAAAACTCCCCGATTGTCGGCGTCCCGCTTTCGGAGCTGAACCTGAAAAAGAACATGATTATCGGATGCATCACGCACAGGGGAAAAACGGCAATAGCAAGAGGGCAGTCCATTATCCGTGCGGGCGATACGGTCATTCTGATTACGGCACAGACCGGGCTTCATGATATCCGGGATGCGCTGGCAGGAGGCAGGGCATGAATTTTTCAGTTATACGAACGATACTGGGCACGGTGCTGTGCTGCGAGGGCGTGTTTCTGCTTGCCCCGGTGCTTGTGGCTGTTATTTACGGCGAGCATGCTGTGTTGTATTATGCGGCAGTGGCAGCTGCCTGTTTTTTTGCGGGCGCATGGATTCGGTTCAAGCGTCCGAAAAACGGGGTGTTTTATTCCCGCGAGGGATTTGTGGCGGTTACGTTCAGCTGGGTGCTGCTCAGCATGGCAGGCGCGCTGCCGATGTACCTGACCGGGGAATATGCGTCTTATATTGATGCTCTGTTCGATACGATATCCGGATTTACGACAACCGGTGCCAGCGTGCTGTCTTCGGTAGAGGAGCTTTCGCGTGCCACTGCGTTCTGGCGCTGCTTTACGCACTGGAGCGGCGGCATGGGCGTGCTTGTGTTTCTGATGGCAGTCCTTCCGCTGTCCGGCAATTCCAATATGCACCTGATGCGCGCGGAAAGCCCGGGGCCGTCAGTCGGAAAGCTCGTGCCGAAGGTCCGCCAGACTGCTTTGATTCTGTATAAAATATATCTGGCCATTACGGCTGTGGAGGCAGCTGCACTGATGCTTGCAGGCCTGTCCCTGTATGAAGCGCTGACACTGACGTTTTCTACCGTCGGGACGGGCGGGTTTGCACTGTTAAATTCCAGCATTGCTTCCTACAGCTGGGCGGTTCAGGTCATTATTATTGTATTTATGCTGCTGTGCGCCCTCAATTTCAACACGTATTACCTGCTGCTTATACGCAAGCCGAAGGAAGCGCTGCTCCAGAATACGGAAGTGCAGTGTTTTCTTGTGGTTGTATTTCTTTCCGCGGGAGTCATTGCGTTTAACATCCGGGGCGGCTTTCACAGCATTTGGGAAGCGTTCCACACTGCTTTGTTTCAGGTAGCTACGATTGTGAGCAGCACGGGGTTTGCAACGGCGGATTTTAACCTCTGGCCGGAGCTGTCCAAAACGATTCTCGTTCTCCTGATGTTTATGGGGGCCTGTGCGGGAAGCACCGGGGGCGGCTTTAAGGTATCGCGCCTTTTAATTGTTGCGCGCGCAGCCAGAAACGAGCTTTTAAGCATGTCGCATCCAAGAAGCGTCCAGAAGGTCAGCCTGAATGGAAGGCGGGTGCCGGACAGTGTCGTAAAGACGGCGCTTTGCTATATGACGGTCTATGTGTTTGTCGTGCTGCTTTCGGTGCTGCTTATCAGCATTGATAATTTTGACATGACGACAAACCTGACGGCGGTGCTTGCGACGCTGAACAATATCGGGCCGGGGCTGAATGTGGTCGGGCCGTCCGGAAATTTTGGCGGGTACAGCGTATTTTCCAAAATCGTGCTGATGTTTGACATGTTAGTCGGGCGCCTGGAGCTGTTTCCGGTGCTGACGCTGATTGCGCCGGGGATGTGGAGCCTTCCGAAGGCAGGGCGCAGCAGGAAGGAGTTCCGCAGCCTGGATGAGCAGGATGGCTGGAGCCTTCCAAAGACAGGACACGGCAGGAAGGGATTTCGCAGAATGTAGCGGCGCAGGATGCGGAAGGAATTACGGATTGATAGAAAAGGCCTGGATGCCTGGCAGGAGCCGCGTCCTGGATTTTGAAAAACACAGGCCGGCCCTGCTGTTGATTTTCCGGAAATAGTCCGATATGAATGTATATAGAGTTGCAGCATACAAGTCAAATACATGGAAGGAAGTGGCTGTCATGAAAATCGGGGAAGCACAGCAGGCATACCGGGGCCAGGTGCAGGCATACCAGTCGCAGCGTTCGGTTCTTGCAAAGCAGCTGGAAGAAGTGAAAAAGCGGATGAAATATTCGCCGGAGACGAAAGAAAAGGACGAGCAGGAAGCTGCCACGCTCGAGCTGACCCTGGAGGCGCTGGACGAAAAGAAAGACGAATACCAGGAGTATTTAAAACAGCTCTCAGACCGCTATTTCGCATACTGGAATGCAGAAGTGGCAAAGCAGCAGAAGGATGCGTCGCAGGAAAATGCCCAGGAAATGGCAAAAATCATGGAAGTGGCGCGCCGCCTTATGAAAGGCGCGATTGTTCCGGGGTCTGACGAAAAAAAGCTGATGGAATTCAGCATGGACCTTTACCAGGTCGCAAAAAATATCGGTGCCATGATACAGCGCCAGAAACGGGAAAAATACGATTCGCTCTGGGGCGAGAAAAAAGAAAAAGATTATGCAGACCCGCAGGAAACAGCGGAAAATGCCGAAGCCGGGCCGGGTGCGCCTGAAATCGTGGACGTATCAGAGACGATGGCATCCGTCTCCCAGCCGGAACCGGCAGCTGAATGCAGCATTTAATCCGGGGCAGAAAGGGAACAGGGATAGCAGGAATATGGATGCGGCGGAATTGCTTCGTGAGCATACGATACAGGATATTTACAGCCTGCCGGACGGCAGGCGGGCAGAACTGATAGATGGAAGGCTGTATATGATGGCAGCTCCGGATATGCTCCATCAGCGGATTTCTGCATACCTGCATAATGAAATTTATAATTTTATCCGGGAAAAGAATGGCAGGTGTGAAGCTTTTGCGGCTCCTTTTGCGGTGTTTCTGGATGCGGATGACAGGACCTATCTGGAACCGGACATCAGTGTTATATGTGATGAAAAAAAGCTGACAGGCAGAGGCTGCTTTGGAGCGCCTGACTGGATTATTGAAATTGTGTCGCCTTCCAGCCGTATGATGGATTATTATAAAAAGCTGTTTTTGTACCGAAGGGCCGGGGTTTTGGAATACTGGATAGCAGACTGGGATAAGAACCGCCTGACGGTTTATGATTTCAGGCATGAAACGGTAAAAGAATATGCCTTTTCGGATGCCGTCACATCCAGTGTCCTTGAAGGGCTTGTCATTGATTTTTCCTGGATAAAACCGTGAAAGGGAAGGGAGTGAAGCGGCATACAGTATCAGGTTCAGTTTTATACAGAACAGGGAATCAGGATTCGGGCAGCTGCGGCAGATGCTGGTGAAAATCTGCTGGAGCTTTGCAGAAAGCACGGGATTATGCTGGAAGCTGCCTGTAACGGCAGGGGGACGTGCGGGAAATGCAGGGTACGCCTTTTGCAGGCAAAGACGCCGGTCACGGATGATGAGCGGCGTTTTTTGAGTGCCGAAGAAACAGGGCAGGGGTACCGCCTGGCCTGCCGGGTGCAGATTTACGGGGACATGAAAGTCCAGGTACCAGACAGCGGATATGCCCAGATACAGGTACCGGACAGCGGTGATATGCAAAAACAGGCACCAGATGATGGCTCTGCGCGAATGCAGGTACCGGACAGCAGTGATACGTGTAAGCAGGAACCGGATGGCGGACAGAATTCCTTGAGGGAAAGCACGGAATATTGTATTGCCGCTGACCTTGGCAGCACAACGCTTGCAGCAGTGCTGCTGGATGCATCCGGGAAGTCTGTGGCGCAGGCATCCTCTGTCAATTCGCAGAGGGCATACGGTGCAGACGTGATTTCACGCATACAGGCTTCCAATGAGGGAAAGCAAAAGCAGCTGCAGGAATGCATCTGCAGGGATATGGAACAGTTGTTTGGCACGCTGTTTAAAGCGCTGGACGGTTCCGGCAGGGTCACGCGGATTGCAATTGCCGCAAATACCGTGATGCTGTATCTTTTGTGCGGGTATTCGTGTGAAAAGCTTGGGCAGGCTCCGTTTGAGCCTGTAAGCCTGGAGCTGGAAAGCCTGGATTATGCGCAGCTGTTTGCGGGCCCCGCGCCTCTTTTGGGCTGCAGGGTGTATCTGCTGCCCGGCATGTCGGCTTTTCTCGGAGCGGACATTACAGCCGGTTTATACAGCAGCGGCTTCTGGCAGATGCCGGAAGGGGAGACGGCATTTTTCGCTGACCTGGGGACGAACGGGGAGCTTGTGTACGGCAGCAGGGATGGTTTCGTAAGCGCATCTGCGCCGGCCGGGCCGGCGTTTGAGGGCGGCAGCTTAAGCTGCGGCATGCCAGGCATGCCGGGAGCTGTCTCGAACGTTTCTTATTTATATCACAGGGTGCGGGTACAGACCGTCGGACAGAAAAAACCCTGCGGCATCTGCGGGACAGGAGCGCTGGAAGCGGTTTCTGCGCTCTTAAAGGAAGGGCTGCTTAATGCAGAAGGGCTGCTTGCACCAGAGCTTTCTGCATCCGGCATGCTGCTCGCAAAACGGGAAGACGGCACCGCCATCCGCCTTACGCAGGCAGACATCCGGGAAATCCAGATGGCAAAAGCAGCTGTCCGCGCGGGCATTGAAATCCTGCAAAGAAAGTACCGGGAAATATCCGGCAGGCCCGTTTCGGAAGGGCCGCAGCGGGTGTATCTGGCAGGCGGATTCGGGTATTACCTGTCTGCGCAAACCGCAGCTGCCATCGGCCTGTTTCCGCCGGAATGGACGGACAGGGTCATATCCTGCGGCAATACAAGCCTGAAAGGAGCGGTGGCGTTTCTGACAGACCCGGCCTGTGCAGGAGAGCTGGAACGGATCCGCGCCAGGGGACGGAATATCTGGCTGGAGAACGAGCCGGACTTTCCGGATATTTACGTGCAGAATATGCGTTTTTCCGATATGTGATATGGACTTTGTGCAAAAAAAGCTGCCTGCGATTCGTTCGGTTAAAAGGCAGCTTTTTTTGGCAGGATGCAGTTTATAAAATATTCACAAATTATTTGAAAGAATTTGCAAAAACAGGTTGACAAAGAAAATCGGTAGTGTTATCTTAGTCATATCGATATTAGCACTCTAACCAAATGAGTGCTAACAAAACAGAAAATCCTATTGGAAGCTGCAGCGCAGATATCATGTAAATACAAGACAGAAAGGCGATGAGTGTACTTGTGATAGAAGGGCTTGACGAAAGAAAGACCAAGATTTTAAAGGCCATAATCAAGAACTATTTAGATACAGGCGAACCAGTCGGTTCAAGGACAATTTCAAAGTACACAGACCTGCATTTAAGTTCTGCAACCATTCGTAATGAAATGTCAGACTTGGAGGAGCTTGGCTATATTTTACAGCCGCATACGTCGGCCGGGCGGATTCCTTCGGACAAAGGCTACCGGTTTTATGTGGATAACCTGATTGCGGAAAAAAATCAGGAAATCAGCGATATGCAGAATTTTGTAATCGAGCATACCGAAAAGATGGAAAAGGTATTAAAAAGCGTTGCAAAGCTGCTGGCAAACAATACCGAATATGCAGCCATGATTACCGGGCCGCAGTATCATCACAGGAAGCTTAAATTCATCCAGCTTTCAAACGTGGATGCCGGGCAGCTTTTATGTGTCATTGTGCTGGAAGGAAATGTTGTCAAAAACAAAATGCTCGCAGTGGACGAAGCGTTAAATGACGAGCAGCTTTTGAAGATGAACATTCTTCTGAATACAAGCTTAAACGGGCTCTCGCTCGAGCAGATTAACCTTGGCACGATAGCGGCGTTAAAAGACCAGGCCGGGGCATACAGCAGCCTGGCAGCCGATGTGCTCGACGCTGTGGCGCAGGCGCTTGGCGAGGACGAGGACCTGCAGATTTATACAAGCGGTGCTACCAATATTTTTAAATACCCGGAGCTGAGCAATTCCGAAAAGGCAAGCGAATTTATATCCGCGTTTGAAGAAAAGCAGATGCTTGCAAATATGATTACCGACAAGCTGGAAAACCGCGGGCCGGGCACCGGAATCCAGGTATATATCGGGGACGAAAGCCCGATTAAGACGATGAAGGACTGCAGCGTCGTAACAGCAGCCTATGAGCTGGGCGAAGGCGTTACCGGAATGATTGGCATTATCGGCCCGAAACGCATGGATTATGAAAGGGTTTTGCATAATCTGAAAAATATAAAGAAACAATTGGATATTATTTATCATAAGGATGAAAAACCGGCAGGCGGTTAAAATAGAAAGGAGCATTACGCGTGGAAAATCAAATGGAAAAAAAGGCAGGAAGCCAGGAAACAGAACATCCGGAAACAAATGGCCAGATTCATATAGAAGGGGATATGCAGGACGGGGGCATGTCAGCAGAATCTGAAATGCCGGAAACAGAAACGCAGGATGCGCAGACTGCCGGGGCAGAGCCAGACAGCCAGGCTGCTGCGGATGAGGATGACACAGAAGAACCGCAGGATGATAAGGACGCTGCCGGGGAAGAATCCGGCAATGCGGAAAAAGCAGAAAAAAAGGGCTTTTTTAAGAAAAATAAGAAAAAAGATAAAAAAGACGAGAAAATAGAAGAACTGACCGACCAGGTAAAACGCCAGATGGCCGAATTTGACAATTTCCGCAAGCGCACGGAAAAGGAAAAAAGCCAGATGTATGAAATCGGCGCGAAAAGCATTATTGAAAAGGTGCTTCCGGTCGTGGACAATTTTGAAAGAGGGCTTGCAGCCGTGCCGGAAGACAGCCAGGAAGATGCATTTGTGGACGGCATGAATAAAATATACAAGCAGATGATGACCATGTTAGAAGAAGCCGGCGTAAAGCCGATTGAAGCAGTCGGCAAAGAATTTGACCCGAACCTTCACAATGCGGTCATGCAGACCGAGAGTGAAGAATACGAGTCCGGCATCATCGCACAGGAGCTGCAAAAAGGCTATACTTACCGCGACAGCGTGGTACGCCACAGCATGGTTGCCGTGGTAAGCTAAGAAGCAGGAAGCCTGAGGAGCATAAAATTATTGATTATATAGATTATTTAGGAGGAATGAATCATGAGCAAGATTATCGGGATTGACCTGGGAACAACAAATAGCTGCGTGGCAGTTATGGAAGGCGGCAAGCCGACCGTTATCGCAAACCAGGAAGGCGCCAGAACAACACCTTCTATCGTGGCATTTACAAAGACAGGCGAGCGCCTTGTTGGCGAGCCGGCAAAGCGCCAGGCAGTAACCAATGCAGAAAAGACGATTATTTCCATCAAAAGGGACATGGGTACCGACCGTGGCCGGATGATTGAAGATAAAAAATATTCCCCGCAGCAGATTTCAGCAATGATTTTACAGAAGCTGAAAGCAGATGCAGAAAGCTACCTCGGGGAAAAGGTAACCGATGCAGTCATTACCGTGCCTGCTTATTTCAACGATGCGCAAAGACAGGCTACCAAGGATGCGGGCAAAATTGCCGGCCTGGAAGTAAAGCGTATTATCAACGAGCCGACAGCCGCAGCGCTTGCATACGGCCTTGACAACGAGAGCGAGCAGAAAATCATGGTATACGATTTAGGCGGCGGTACGTTTGATGTGTCCATTATCGAAATCGGTGACGGCGTTATCGAAGTACTGGCTACCAACGGTGATACCAGGCTGGGCGGCGATGACTTTGACCAGAAGGTTACCGACTGGATGATTGCTGAATTCAAGGCAGCGGAAGGCGTAGACTTATCCAATGATAAAATGGCGCTGCAGAGGCTGAAGGAAGCAGCTGAGAAGGCAAAAAAAGAGCTGTCCTCTGCTACGACAACCAATATCAACCTTCCGTTTATTACCGCGACACCGGAAGGCCCGAAGCATTTTGACATGAACCTGACCAGGGCAAAATTTGACGAGCTGACCAGGGACCTGGTAGAGCGCACAGCCATTCCGGTACAGAATGCATTAAAGGATGCAGGCCTTACAAACGGGGATATTACAAAAGTACTGCTGGTAGGCGGTTCCACCCGTATTCCGGCTGTTCAGGATAAAGTAAAACAGATTACAGGCAAAGAGCCGAATAAGAGCTTAAACCCGGATGAATGCGTGGCAATCGGTGCTTCCATCCAGGGCGGCAAGCTGGCAGGAGATGCAGGCGCAGGCGAAATCCTGCTTCTGGACGTTACCCCGCTTTCCTTATCCATTGAAACCATGGGCGGCGTTGCAACGAGGCTGATTGAGCGCAACACAACGATTCCTACGAAAAAGAGCCAGATTTTCTCAACGGCAGCAGATAACCAGACAGCGGTTGATATTAACGTGGTACAGGGCGAAAGGCAGTTTGCAAGGGATAACAAGTCCCTCGGACAGTTCCGCCTGGATGGCATCCCGCCGGCACGCCGCGGCGTTCCGCAGATTGAGGTTACCTTCGATATCGATGCAAACGGCATTGTAAACGTATCTGCAAAAGACCTTGGAACAGGCAAGGAGCAGCATATCACAATTACTGCCGGCTCGAATATGTCTGACGACGAAATCGACAGGGCTGTCAAGGAAGCAGCAGAATACGAAGCACAGGATAAGAAGCGCAAGGAAGCCATTGACGCAAGAAATGACGCAGATGCGTTTGTATTCCAGACCGAAAAAGCACTCGAAGAAGTCGGTGCAAGCCTTGATGCGGCTGACAAGGCAGCTGTAGAGGCAGATATAAATGCATTAAAGGCACTGCTGGAAGCAAATCCGCAGGCGGAAAATATGACCGAATCGCAGGTGGATGAAATCAAGGCTGCCAAGGAAAAACTGACCGAAAGCGCACAGAAGGTATTCGCAAAGATGTATGAAAATGCGCAGGCAGCAGGCGGTGCAGCCGGAGCCGGCCCGAATCCGTCGGATTTTGCAGGAGCAGCAGGCGGCGCAGCAGATGCCGGCGCACCGGAAGATGACGTTGTAGACGCAGACTTTAAGGAAGTATAAAACAATTACAGGTTTCATGATAACAAGCCGTATCTGCCTGGAATGCTGGCAGGTACGGCGCTAACATAATGTTCAGGTGTAACCGGGAAGACGAAAGGTTACCGTTTAGAAGGTTACAATTCAGGCAGGGGAAAAATTATGGCAGAGCAGAAAAGAGATTATTACGAGGTTCTTGGGGTAGCAAAAAATGCCGGAGACGGAGAAATTAAAAAAGCATACCGTGTTCTTGCGAAAAAATACCATCCTGACATGAATCCTGGTGATAAGGATGCGGAGAAAAAATTTAAGGAAGCTTCGGAAGCCTATGCCATTTTAAGCGACCCGGAAAAGCGTAGGCAGTATGACCAGTTCGGGCATGCCGCGTTTGAAGGCGGCGGTGGCGGCGCTGGCGGATTTGATTTTTCCGGCATGGATTTTGGGGATATCTTTGGAGATATCTTCGGGGACTTTTTCGGCGGCGGTGCAAGGCGCAGCAGCAACGGGCCGATGAAAGGCGCCAATGTGCGCGCCAGCGTGCGGATTTCGTTTGAGGAAGCCGTATTCGGGTGCGAGAAGGAATTGGAGCTGGTATTAAAAGATGACTGTCCGAAGTGCCATGGAAGCGGTGCAAAGCCTGGTACTTCGCCTGAGACCTGCACAAAGTGCGGCGGCAAGGGCAAGGTTATGTTTACGCAGCAGTCGCTGTTTGGAATGGTGCAGAATGTCCAGACCTGTCCGGACTGTCATGGTACGGGAAAAATGGTACGGGACAAATGTCCGGACTGTCATGGAAACGGTTATATTTCCAGCAGGAAAAAGATTGCCGTCAGTATTCCGGCGGGCATTGACAGCGGGCAGAGCGTGCGCATCCGTGAAAAGGGAGAGCCGGGTGTCAACGGCGGCCCGAGGGGCGACCTGCTTGTCGAAGTGCTGATTACGGCACATCCGATATTCCAGCGCCAGGATATGAATATCTATTCCACAGCGCCGATTTCGTTTGCACAGGCAGCGCTTGGCGGGGAAATCCGCATCAATACGATTGACGGGGATGTGCTGTATAACGTCAAGGCCGGGACACAGACCGATACCAGGATCCGGCTCAGGGGCAAGGGCGTGCCGTCACTGCGCAATAAGAGCGTGCGGGGCGACCAGTATGTAACGCTTGTGGTACAGGTGCCGAAGGAACTGAATGCAGATGCAAAAGAAGCACTGCGCAGGTATGACGAGTTAAGCGGCAATTCTTTAAAGAACCAGAACGGAGCGGCTTCTTCCGGCGGCAAAAAGAGCAAGGGCAAGCGGTTTATGGATAAATTCAAGGATGCGCTGGAGGATATTTAACAAAGGCAGCAGCATTGCAGCATGCCGGAGTGCGAAAAAGCCTGGAACATCTGCAGGATATCAGGGAGTCCGTATGTGGCTCCCTGTTTTTGCATATTTTTTGCCAATGCGTACAGAAAAACGGCCCAAACGGGCATATGCAGTTGTGAAAAATGTAGAAAAATTAATTTTCATCTTAGAAACACTTGTATTTTGTTTCAATATTAGCGAAAATAAGGGACAGGAAAATGGCAATGAAATGGCAGCTGCCGGACGAAGGTCTGTGCGGCTGTATCAGCATATGCAGGAGAGATAGTGGAATGTCAAAGCCAAATATGATGCATAAGCCGAAAGCGCAGCAGAATAAGTCCAAGGTACAGCAGGCTGTGAAAAAAGCCACGGACAGGCAGAATTCAGAAAGAATCATACAGATGCAGCATGAGTTTGAAATGTGGCGGGTGCAGGAAACAGAGCGTATCGAAAACAATAAGCAGAGCCTGCGCAGACAGACCCGCCAGATGGAGCAGGAGCGCATTAAGCTGAATGTGGAAAAAGCGCATTTTCACCGCCAGCAGGAGTTTGAGGAAACAAGAAAAAAGCATGAGGAGCATCTGCTGGAAATGAAGCGCCAGATTCTGGAAGGGGAATTATACCGGCTGGCAGAAGAAAAGAAGCAGTTTGAACAGAAAAAAAGCTTTTACGACCAGGTTGATGCCTATCAGAAAGAGGATATCCGTACAAAACCGGCTTCGGTACACGGAGCCATGTTTTTTGCAGGGGTGAACAGTCCCGGCTCGCTGAAAAAGCGTTACAAGGATTTGCTGAAAATATACCACCCGGACAATAAATGCGGCGATACCGATGCCATTCAGGAAATCAACCGCGAATACCAGAGGCTGCTTGAACAGATGCAGGAAAAAGGACAGGCCGGGAAAGAGTAACCGGAACAGGACAGGAAAAGGATGAAGCTATGAAATGGGATAAGTATACAATTGCTACAACTACGGCTGCAGAAGATATTATCAGCGCCATGTTAAGCGGCCTGGGCATTGAAGGCGTGGAAATAGAAAACAATGTGCCGCTGACAAAAGAAGAAACAGGGAGCATGTTTATTGATTTCCCGCCGCAGCTGCCGCCGGATGACGGGACGAGCCGGGTGAGTTTTTACCTCGAATCCGGGCAGAATCATGAGGGGCTGATTCAGGATGTACAGGATGCGCTTGCCGCGATGAAGCAGGAGCCGTATGTGGACATCGGCACGGCACAGATTACAAAGGGGCAGACCGAGGACGCAGACTGGATGAATAACTGGAAACAGTTTTTTCAGTCTTTTACGATAGAGGATATTTTAATCAAACCGGCCTGGGAAGAATTAAAGGCAGATGATACCGGCAAAATACTTATAGAAATCGAGCCCGGCATTTCGTTTGGTACCGGAAAGCACGAAACGACCCAGCTGTGCATCCGCCAGCTGAAAAAATATATCCAGGCACCGGAAAGCCCTGCGGTGCGGGTGTTTGATGTGGGCTGCGGCAGCGGGATTTTGTCCGTTGCAGCGTTAAAGCTGGGTGCGGCCAGCGTAAACGGCATTGACATAGATGAAAACTGTGCTGTCTCGGCAGAAGAAAATATGCGCCTGAACCATCTGGACGAAACACGCTGGCATTTTTATACCGGAAACCTGTTAGAAGACGGACAGCTGCAAAGGCAGGAAGCAGCTGCGCCATATGATATTATAGTGGCAAATATTCTGGCAGACGTCATTATTCCAATGGCGCCGGTTTTACAGCCGTGCCTGAAGCCGGGCGGCATTTTCATTACATCCGGCATTATTGATTTTAAGGAGCAGGAAGTGCGCGCGGCGTTAGAACAGGCAGGCTTTGCAGTACTTGAAACAAATGTTCAGGGTGAATGGGTCAGCATTACCGTGCAAAAGCCCCTGCAGGAAGGATAAGGCATGTACCAGTTTTTTGCGGATGACGCACAGATTGGAAAAGATTTTATTACCATTACCGGGCCGGATGTGAACCATATGAAAAATGTCCTGCGCCTGAAGATGGGTGAGCAGGTGCGCATCAGCAGCCGGAGCGGGCGCAGCTTTTTGTGCAGCGTGCTGGAAATGGCCGATGCGTTTGTGCAGCTGGACATTCTGGATTCGGACATTGCAGGCACAGAGCTTCCCAGTGAAATATACCTGTTTCAGGCGCTTCCAAAGGGAGAGCGCATGGAATATGTGATTCAAAAGGCTGTGGAGCTGGGCGTGCACGAAATCATTCCGGTTGCCATGAAGTACTGCGTCGTAAAGCTGGATGAAAAAAAGGCACAGGCCAGGCAGAAACGCTGGCAGGCCATTGCCGAAAGCGCGGCCAAGCAGTCCAAGCGCAGCCGTATTCCGCAAATCCACCCGGTCATGAATTTTGGGGAAGCGGCCGCTTATGCCAGGCAGTGCGACCGCTGCCTGGTGCCATACGAAAATGAGCGCGGAATGAAGCAGACGGCAGGGGCACTTGCAGGCATCTGCCCGGGAGAAAGCATCAGCGTATTTATCGGGCCGGAAGGCGGCTTTGCAGAAGAAGAAATCGGCGCGCTGCGCGGACAGATGCAGGTAATTTCGCTCGGGCGCAGAATCCTGCGCACCGATACGGCAGCCATTGCCATCATGTCCGCGCTGATGCTGCATCTGGAAACAGAGGCAGAAAAAACAGCAGGGCAGGATAAAAGTATTGATTCATCAATTACATGATAGAAATACTGCAGGATAAAAGTATTGTATCAGGAAAGGCATAGACAGGCATGGAAGCATATTTAGACAATTCGGCAACAACCCGCTGTTCCAGGCGCGTGCAGGAGACCGTGCTGCGGATGATGGACTGTGATTACGGAAATCCTTCTTCCCTGCATAAAAAAGGCATGGAAGCCGAAGCACATGTCAGGAAAGCGGCAGCAGAAATTGCCAGGACGCTGCGGGTTTCTGAAAAGGAAATTATCTTTACATCCGGGGGAACAGAGTCCAATAACCTGGCGCTGATTGGGGCTGCGATGGCAAACCGGCGCAGCGGGAACCGGCTTATCACAACCCAGGTGGAGCATTCGTCTGTCCGCAATACGATGGCTTATCTCGAAAAGCAGGGATTTGAGGTCATATACCTTCCGGTGGATAAGGACGGCATCCTTTTGCTGGACAGCCTGCGGGAAGCCGTGAATGGCCAGACCGTGCTTGTTTCGATTATGCAGGCCAATAACGAGACAGGGGCGCTGCAGCCGGTCGCAGAAGCGGCATCGATTGTCCGCCAGATAAATCCGGCAGCGCTCGTGCATGCCGATGCCGTCCAGTCGTATGGCAAAATGCGCATCCGTCCGAAAAAAGAAGGCATTGACCTGTTATCGGTCAGCGGCCATAAAATCCATGGCCCGAAGGGCGTCGGCTTTTTATATATCAGGGAAAAGACAAAAATCACCCCGTTGTCCTTTGGCGGCGGCCAGCAGTCCGGCATGCGTTCCGGCACGCATAATGTGCCGGGCATTGCAGGGCTTGGGGAAGCGGCAAAGGAAGCTTATGAGGGCCTGGAAGAAAAAACCGCGCATCTGTACAGCCTGAAAGACCGTTTTCTCGAAAAGACCGCCTGTCTGGAAGGCGTGACGGTGAACGGGCGCACCGGCCGTGACAGTGCCCCGCATATCGTCAGCCTGTCCATAGAAGGGGTCCGCAGCGAAGTGCTGCTCCATGCACTGGAAGAATATAACATCTATGTATCGGCCGGTTCTGCCTGTGCTTCAAACCACCGTGCGCCGTCACAGACACTGCAGGCCATGAAGCTGAAGCCGGAACTGGCAGACAGTACGCTGCGGTTCAGCTTCAGCGTATATACAGCGGCAGAAGAAATTGATTATGCGGCTGCAAAGCTCGCAGAAATAGTACCGCGGCTGCGCAGGTATGTAAGAAGATAGCCGGGTGTGCCAGGCCATGCAGGCATGCAGAAAGGCAGCCGGGTGTGCCAGGCTATGCAGGCACGCAGCCGGGCGTGCATCGGTATTCTATATAGAAAGGAACGATTATGTATCAGGCATTTTTGATTAAATATGCGGAAATCGGCATCAAGGGAAAAAACCGCCATATTTTTGAAGACACGCTGGTCAGCCAGACGGCGAATGCCCTGAAGCGCGCAGACGGCGAGTTTACCGTGCGCAGGGAAAATGGCAGGGTCTATGTGCTGGCCCATGGGGAATTTGACTTTGACGAAGCCGTTGAAGCACTGACCCATGTATTTGGCATTGCAGGCATCTGCCCGGTTGTGCTGACCGAAGACGAGGGCTTTGAAAAGCTTGCACAGACGGTTATCCGCTATGCCGCGGACGCATTTGAACGGCTGGACGTTACGTTTAAGGTTGTCACAAGGCGCGCGAGGAAAAATTACCCGATGGAATCCATGGAAGTCAGCGCCGCACTGGGTGAACGCCTGCTGGAAGCCTATCCGCAGTTAAAGGTCGATGTGCATCATCCGCAGGTGACGCTGCATGTGGAAATCAGAAACCAGATTAATATTTATTCCCGGACGATTCCAGGGCCTGGCGGAATGCCGGTCGGAACGGCTGGCAGGGCCATGCTGCTTTTGTCCGGCGGCATTGACAGCCCGGTTGCCGGCTATATGATAGCAAAGCGGGGCGTGAAAATCGACGCGGTATATTTCCATGCGCCGCCTTATACGAGCGAGCGGGCAAAACAGAAGGTCATAGACCTTGCAAAAGCGGTATCGGTGTATGCCGGGCCGGTGCGCCTTCATATTGTGAATTTTACGGATATCCAGCTGTATATATACGATAAATGCCCGCATGACCAGCTTACGATTCTGATGCGCCGCTATATGATGAAGCTGGCAGAGCATTTTGCACGGGAAGGTGAGAGCCTGGGCCTGATTACCGGGGAGAGCATCGGACAGGTAGCCAGCCAGACGATGCAGTCGCTGGCCGTAACCGACGAAGCCTGTACCATGCCGGTGTACCGTCCGCTGATTGGGTTTGACAAGCAGGATATTATTGATATTGCGCTGAAAATCGGGACATATGAAACATCCATTCTCCCGTTTGAAGACTGCTGCACGATATTTGTGTCCAGGCATCCGGTGACAAAGCCAAACCTGAAATCCATACAGAAATCAGAGACGCATCTGCAGGAAAAAATCGATGCGCTTTTCCGACAGGCAGTGGAGACAGTGGAGGTTATCCGTGTGGAAGCCTGAAATGCCAGGCAGTAAAAAAGTGCCGGCGGGCACCGGCACTTTCTGGCAGTCTGGTTTATTTTGCGCTGCCTTTTTCTGCTTTATTCTGCAAGGTATGGCTTGATAACATCTAAAATGGCATCTACATCAGCTTCTGCATGAATCGCCAGCTCAATCGGCTTTGACAGGTCCAGGCTGAAGATGCCCATAATGGATTTTGCATCAATCACATACCTGCCGGAAATTAAGTCGAAATCATAATCAAACTGAGTAATCGCATTTACAAATGATTTTACCTTATCGATAGAATTTAAGGAAATCTGTACAGTCTTCATGGTTATATACCTCCTTAATAATGGTGTTCAGATAATCGAAAAATATATCGGATGATAACCTTTCACGCATTATAGTAACGGTTTTATTTGGAAATGTCAATATATGGAAAAGAAAAGAGTAAAAAATATGAAAAGAGCAGCGCTCCATAATTTAGGATGCAAAGTCAATGCCTACGAAACCGAAGCGATGCAGCAGCTTTTAGAAGAAGCGGGATATGAAATCGTGGATTTTCATGAAAAAGCAGACGTGTATGTGATTAATACCTGCTCCGTGACCAATATTGCGGACCGCAAATCCAGGCAGATGCTCCACCGCGCCCGCAGGCAGAACCCCGGCGCGCTGCTTGTCGCGGCAGGCTGCTATGTCCAGGCAAAAGGGCCGGAGATTTCAAAGGAAGGAATTGCAGATATTATTCTGGGCAATAATAAAAAGCAGCACCTCATATCCATGATAGAACAGTTCCAGCGGCAGAAAAACAGCCCGAAGGTGCTGACAGACTGGGAAGATATCAACGACGGCGTTGCGGAGTACGAGCCTTTGACCGTTACGCGCCAGGCAGGGCATACAAGGGCGTTTCTCAAAATCCAGGACGGCTGTAACCAGTTTTGCAGCTACTGCATTATCCCATATGCGAGGGGGCGGGTGCGCAGCCGGAATGCGGATGAAATTATCACAGAAGCAGGGAGGCTTGCAGACAGCGGATGCCGTGAAATCGTGCTGACCGGAATCCATATAAGCTCCTATGGAACCGATGCCGCAAAACCGTCCGGACAGGGGCTTTTGGAGCTTTTGCAGGCAGTCAGCCGCATCGAAGGGATAGCGCGCATCCGCCTGGGTTCCTTAGAGCCCGGCATTGTGACAGAGGAATTTGCGGCTGCGCTTGCGGGAATGGAAAAAATCTGCCCGCATTTTCACCTGTCCCTGCAAAGCGGCTGCGACAGCGTATTAAAGCGCATGAACCGCAGGTATACGTCCGCAGAATATGCCGCCCGCTGTGATATTTTGCGCAGGCATTTTTCCAATCCGGCGATTACAACGGACGTTATCACCGGATTTCCGGGCGAAACCGAAGAAGAATTCCGCCAGACCATGCAGTTTTTGGATAACATACAGCTGTACGGGATGCACGTCTTTCCGTATTCGAAAAGAGCGGGCACAAAAGCGGCAGACATGGACGGCCAGGTGCCGGAAGCCGTAAAGGCCGCGCGCGGCGCGCAGCTGCGAAAGCTTGGGGAACAGATGTCGGAAAGGTACCGGGAAACGTTTGCGGGGCAGGTAAAAAGCGTGCTTTTGGAAGAACCTTTTTTATACGAAGGAATACAATATTTTACCGGATATACAAAAGAATACGTCAAAATAGCTGTAAAATCAGAAAAAGACCGCACAAACAGCTTTGCCACGGGAAAAATTACTGGACAATTGACAAGAGATGTTTATCTTATGGTTGAATTTTAACGCCGGTTATATTAAAATAAAAACAGTAATGCTTTGGATGAAGCAGACAAAAGAAGCAGGAATGAGGTCGTGAACTATGCAGGATAAAAGCAACACACAATTTTTCAGGGTAGAAAAGGAACCGGAAATACAGGTAAAAGATGTACTGGAGCATGTATACCGTTCTTTGAATGAAAAAGGCTACAATCCGCTGAACCAGATTGTAGGGTATATTATGTCCGGGGACCCGACTTATATCACAAGCCATAACAATGCCAGAAGCCTGATTATGAAAGTAGAGCGTGATGAGCTGGTAGAAGAAATCCTCAAAGAATATATCCGGGAAAATTTCCAGTAAACGAACAGGGGGTATCAGGCATATGCGCATCATGGGACTGGATTTTGGGTCGAAGACAGTAGGCGTGGCGGTCAGCGACCCGCTGCTTGTAACAGCACAGGGGGTGGAAACCATTTTCCGCAAATCCCCGGCAAAGCTCCGCCAGACTCTGGCACGCATCACGCAGCTAGCCGCAGAATATGAAGCAGAAAAAATCGTGCTCGGCTATCCAAAAAATATGAACAATACGCAGGGAGAACGCTGTGAAAAAACAAAGGAATTTGGGCAGATGCTGGAACAAAGAACCGGCCTTGAGGTGATTTTGTGGGACGAGCGCCTGACAACGGCAGCAGCAGGGCAGGTTCTGATAGATTGCGGCGTCCGCCGGGAAAACCGGAAGGAATATGTGGATAAGATTGCCGCATGCCTGATTCTGCAGGGATATCTGGATTCCCTGCACTAATCGTTCAAAGCAGTACAAATTACACAATTATGACAAACAGGAAATGAAGAAAGGGAAATAAAAATGGATGATATGTTACGTCAAGCAGAACAGATGATGCAGGGAGAACCCATGTATGAGAAAATCTCCTTTTACGATGAGGAGCAGGACGGGTTTGCCGACTTTTTTGTATTAGAGCGGACAAGGGTAAACGGTACGGAATACCTGCTTGCAACCCAGGAGCTGAACCAGGATTCGGAAGGGTATATCTTTAAGGTCATTTCCGAACAGAGAGATGAAAATAACGAGGAAACCCTGGAACTTGAGCTTGTGGAAGACGAGACGGAAATGGAAGCAGTCGGCAGGGTGTTTTCAGAATTAATGGGCGATGAACTGAACATTCAGGTATAATAAGGAGAATAGCAGGTGACGGATTCAAAATTAAAAATCATTCCATTGGGCGGATTAGAACAGATTGGAATGAACATTACTGCCTTTGAATATGAAGACAGTATTATTGTTGTGGATTGCGGATTGTCATTCCCAGAGGACGACATGCTTGGAATCGATCTCGTAATCCCTGACATTACGTATTTAAGAGATAATATTGAAAAAGTAAAGGGGTTTTTTATTACCCACGGGCATGAGGACCATATCGGCGCGATTCCTTATGTACTGAAAGAAATTAACGTGCCGGTCTATGCAACGAAATTAACGGTCGGGATTATCGAGCATAAGCTGCGTGAACATGACCTGATGCGTGTCGTGAAGCGCAAAGTCGTCAAGTACGGGCAGCATATCAACCTTGGCTGTTTCCGGGTCGAATTTATCAAGACAAACCACAGCATTCAGGATGCAGCAGCGCTTGCCATTTATTCGCCGGCAGGCGTTGTCATACACACCGGAGACTTTAAAGTGGATTACACGCCGGTATTCGGGGATGCCATTGACTTGCAGCGGTTTGGCGAAATCGGGAAAAAGGGCGTGCTTGCCCTGATGTGTGACAGCACAAATGCAGAGCGTGCGGGATTTACGATGTCGGAAAAAACAGTCGGGAAAGTGCTGGACACGATTTTTACAGACCATAAACAAAACCGCATTATCGTGTCTACGTTTGCATCAAATGTAGACCGTGTGCAGCAGATTATAAACTGTGCGTATAACCACGGCAGGAAAGTAGTTATCGAAGGCCGCAGCATGGTAAATATTATCAGCACGGCGACCGAGCTTGGCTATATTCATATACCGGAGCATACGCTGATTGATATTGAGCAGCTGAAAGATTACCCGGATGAACTGACCGTTCTGATAACGACCGGCAGCCAGGGCGAATCGATGGCCGCTTTGTCACGCATGGCAAGCGGAATGCACCGCAAGGTATCGATAAAGCCAAATGATTTGATTGTATTAAGCTCCAGCCCGATTCCAGGCAATGAAAAGGCCGTGACGAAAATTATCAACGAGCTGTCGATGAAGGGTGCCGAGGTTATTTTTCAGGATGTGCATGTATCGGGGCATGCGTGCATTGAGGATATCAAGCTGATTTATTCGCTGGTGCATCCGAAATACGCCATTCCGGTGCACGGGGAGTACAAGCATTTAAAGGCCCAGGCCAAAATTGCAGAGGAGCTGGGCGTTTCTAAGGACAATATTTTCCTGCTTACGACCGGGGATGTGCTGGAATTGGATGATAACAGCGCCAGGGTCGCTGGCAGGGTGCATGTCGGGGACGTCATGGTAGACGGGCTCGGCGTCGGGGATGTCGGCAATATCGTATTAAGGGACAGGCAGCATCTGGCCGAAGAAGGCATTATTATCGTTGTGCTGACGCTGGAAAGCGGTTCCGGCATGGTTCTTGCAGGGCCGGATATTGTTTCCCGCGGCTTTGTCTATGTCCGGGGCTCGGAAAGCCTGATGGATGAGGCCAGGCATGTGTTAAACGGCACGATGCAGGCCTGCATGGACAAGCATATTACAGACTGGGGCAGAATCAAGACAGAAATCAAGGACGCGCTTGGCGATTTTGTCTGGAAAGAGATGAAGCGCCGGCCGATGATTATTCCAATTATTATGGAAGTATAAAAAGGCTTTAATGCAAATTACAGTGACAGACAGGGGCAGGGAGAAGCATATGGATGAATGGAAAAATCAGGACAGCCAGCAGGTGCAGGCGGAATCCGTAGAAAAAGCCATGGCAGGCCTGGTTCATGCAGTCTGGGAAAGCAGCGAATACAGGCGCTACCAGGATATCCGCAGGAAAGTGCATGAGCAGCCGGAGCTGGAGCAGCGGATTCACGCATTCCGCAAGAAGAATTACGAGGTTCAGAATTTTGCAGACGGGCGTTCCCTGTATGAAAAAGTAGACGGCCTGGAGCGTGAAGGGCTGGAGCTGCGCAAGGACCCGCTTGTCAACGAATACCTGGATGCGGAGCTTGGCATCTGCAGGCTGTTCCAGAAAATCAACTGGGAGCTGGTACAGAATATCGATTTTGACCTTGGATTTGTGGCAGACCCGTAAGCTGATACAGATTTTATCATGAAAGAAGGGACACCTGGTTATGAGCGTCAGCAAAATTGTCATGAGGCTTGTGAGCATCAGCTTCACCGTTCTGGTATTTCTTGTAATTATATATGGCATGTACCAGCTCGGGCTGCGTTCGTATGACTATGGGTACCGGATTTTTACAGAACCTGCGGTCACAAAAGGAGAAGGCAGGGAGCGGCTGGTACAGGTGAGGCCTTCCATGAGTGATGCAGATATTGGGAGCCTTCTGGAAGAAAAAGGACTGATACGGGATAAATGGCTGTTTGTCATACAGCTGAAGCTGTCGGACTACAGCAAAAAACTGGTTCCGGGCCGTTATCTTTTAAATTCCTCGATGACGTCGCAGGAAATGATGAAGATAATGAGCGGGGAAGAATCCGGGGAGCCGGAACAGGAAAAAGAATGATTGTTGATGAAAGATTCGTGACGTATATCAATTCACTGGACAGCGGAAATACAGAGTTGTTAGAAGAAATCGAAGCAGAAGCACTGCGGCAGGATGTGCCGGTTATCAGGAAGGAAACACAGTCCTGCCTGAAACTGTTTCTTGCCATGCAAAGGCCGCGGCAGATTCTGGAAGTCGGCACGGCGGTCGGTTTTTCGGCGATTCTGATGAAAACATACAATCCGGCGGACTGTAAAATTACGACAATAGAAAATTATGAAAAAAGGATTCCGGCTGCCCGGGCCAATTTCCGGCGTGCGGGCATGCAGGATGACATTGAGCTGTTAGAAGGCGATGCCGGCGTGGTCCTAAAGCAGCTGTCCGGGCCGTATGATTTGATTTTTATGGATGCGGCGAAGGGGCAGTATATTCATTTCCTGCCGGAGGTCATGCGGCTTTTAGCAGCAGGCGGAATGCTTATTTCCGACAATATCCTGCAGGACGGGGATATTATTGAGTCCAGGTATGCCGTTATCCGGCGCAACCGCACGATTCACAGGCGCATGCGTGAGTATTTATACGCGCTCACGCACCATGAACAGCTTGTGACGTCTGTGCTGCCGGTCGGGGATGGGATAACCGTCAGCAGCAGGATTATGTAATACCAAATAGATTTAAGAAAGGCCACAGCATGAAACGTCCGGAACTGTTAGTACCGGCAGGCAGCCTGGAAGTATTGAAAATTGCGGTGATATATGGCGCAGATGCGGTATATATCGGCGGGGAATCGTTCGGGCTGCGTGCCAAAGCAAAAAATTTTACATTACAGGAAATGGAAGAAGGCATCCGGTTTGCGCATGAGCATCACGCAAAGGTGTATGTGACGGCAAATATTTTTGCACATAACAGCGACCTTGACGGGGTGCGGGAATATTTCCGCCAGCTCGGCGAAATCGGGCCGGACGCGCTTATTATTTCAGACCCGGGTGTCTTTTCCATTGCCATGGAAGCCTGTCCGCATATTGAGCGGCATGTCAGCACGCAGGCAAATAATACCAATTATGAGTCCCTGCTGTTCTGGCACAGGCTGGGTGCAAAGCGCGTTGTCTGTGCCAGGGAGCTGTCGCTGCAGGAAATCGGCGAAATGCGCTCCCATATTCCGCAGCAGCTGGAGCTGGAAGTATTTGTCCACGGGGCCATGTGCATTTCCTATTCCGGCAGGTGCCTGTTAAGCAGCTATTTTACAGGCCGGGACGCCAACCAGGGAGAATGCACGCATCCGTGCCGCTGGAAATATGCGGTTGTGGAAGAAAAAAGGCCCGGGGAATACCTGCCGGTATATGAAAACGACCGCGGGACTTACATTTTTAATTCGAAGGATTTGTGCATGATTGGACATATCCCGGACCTTGTAAAGGCAGGAATTGACAGCTTTAAAATCGAAGGCCGCATGAAAACAGCGCTCTATATTGCGACTGTCGCGCGGACCTACCGCAGGGCCATTGACGATTATTTCCGTTCCGAAGCCCTGTATGAAGAAAATCTGCCCTGGTATCTGGAGCAGATTGCAAGCGGCACGTTCCGCCAGTTTACAACTGGATTTTTTTACGGAAGCCCGTCGCAGGAAGCGCAGGTGTATGACAGCGCCGATTATGTAAAGAATTATTCTTATCTTGGCATTATAGAAGAAAGAAACGCACAGGGGCTTGTCAGGATTACACAGCGCAATAAGTTCTGCACCGGGGAACAGATTGAAGTCATGAAGCCGGATGGCAGGAACCTTGCAGTCCGGGTGGATGCGATTCTGGACGGGGAAGGAAAAAAGATGGACAGTGCGCCGCATCCAAAGCAGGTGCTGTATGTCCGCCTGGAACCGGTCTTAGGGCCGCAGCATGGCCTGGAAATGGATAATTTTGACAGATATGATATTCTGCGAAGAAAAGAGGAGGACTGACAATGGGAAAGGATAAGTATGTAGCGTACGTGGGCACCTACACACACGAAAACAGCCTGGGCATTCATATTTACGATGTGGATGTGGAAAGCGGCACAATCGAAGAACGCAAAATGGTGCCAATCAGCAATTCGTCGGATGTGATTATTTCGCACAGCGGTAAAATTTTATATTCCATTGCGGATGAAGGCGTGGAAGCGTTTCATATTTTAAAGGACGGCGACCTGGAAGAAATCAACAAAGAATGGATTGGCGGCATGCGTGGCTGCTATCTGGAGCTCGACCGCCAGGACCGCTACCTGTTTGTCGCAGGCTATCATGATGCAAGGGTGTCCATGATGCGCCTGAACAAAGACGGCTCCATTGCAGGAATTGCCGACGGTGTCTTTCATAAAGGCATGGGACGCTGCATCGCGGAACGCAATTCCAGGCCGCATGTGCACTGCGTTAAAGTAACGCCGGACCAGAAGTTTTTGTGCGCCGTAGACGGCGGGCTTGACCATGTCAAAATATACCGCCTGGACTACGATGGCGGGCAGCTTATCAATCATGACATTATCCGGTGTCCGCTGGATTCTGCGCCGCGCGCAATGCGTTTTAGCAGGGACGGCCGTTTTGCATATATTTTATGCGAGCTTACAAATGTCATCAATGTATACCGCTATTTCGTCATTGACGGGGATAACCCGGAATTTGAACTGATTCAGACGATTCCGACCGGAGATCCTGCAGAGGATGAAATCTGCAGCGCGACAACGATGGAATTTTCACCGGATGGAAACTACCTGTTCTGTACAGATGCAGGAATCAACGCAGCGCTTGTATTCCATGTGGACAAAGAAACCGGGCTTTTGGAACTTGTCTGCAACAACCGCATTGGCGGGGAATTCCCAAAAGCAATCGCTGTATTTCCAGATGGAAAGCATTTTATGTGCCTGAACCATGATGACAATACAATCGGGATTTTTTCCATGAATTATGAAGGAAAATATTTCCTGATGCACGGCAAGCCGGTGGAAGTAGAGACACCGAACTGCGTGTATATTCATAAGCTGGGCTGACGGACTAATCTCCCGGCTGTCTTTTGCCAGAATGGCAGATTGAGGAACAGAGTGAATACAGAATCCAGACATGACAACTATCTGCGCGGCGCACTGCTGATTATGCTTTCTGCGTTCTGCTTTGCGTGCATGAACGTCTGCGTGCGTCTTGCGGGAGATATCCCGTCCGTGCAGAAAAGCTTTTTCCGAAACCTTGTAGCCGCAGCCTTTGCAGGGGCGGTGATTATAAAAAACCATGTCCCGCTGCGGGTGGAAAAAGAAGCGCGGCTGTCACTGGCTATGCGCTGCATTGCCGGTACAGCCGGTATTTTATGTAATTTTTATGCCGTCGACCATCTGCTTGTGGCAGATGCTTCGATATTAAACAAATTATCGCCGTTTTTCGCGGTTTTGTTTTCGTATTTCCTGCTGAAAGAAAAAATCTCGCCGTTTCAGGCAGCATGCGTGGCAGCGGCTTTCTGCGGATGCCTGTTTATCGTCAAGCCGGGATTTCACAATACCGCCATGACGCCCGCACTGATTGGGGTATGCGGCGGGCTCGGGGCAGGATTTGCTTATACGATGGTACGAAAGCTTGGCACGATGGGAGTGAAGGGGCCTTTGATTGTCTTTTATTTTTCGCTCTTTTCCTGCCTGATTGTCGTGCCTTGGATTGCGCTGCATGCCGTGGCCATGTCAGGCCGCCAGACCGCAGTGCTGCTGCTGGCAGGCCTGTGCGCCGCCGGCGGCCAGTTTTCCATTACAGCCGCCTACACATATGCCCCGGCGAAAAAGATTTCGATATATGATTATTCGCAGATTCTGTTTGCGGCGGTGCTTGGATTTGTACTGTTTGACGAAGTGCCGGATGCGTTCAGCTTTTTCGGGTATGCGCTGGTGATTGCGGCATCGTTTGTGATGTTTTTGTATAACCGCAAAGATAAAACCGCATAAGGAGAAATGATCATGAGCGATTTGATCCGGTATCTGGCATCGTTAGAGGAACATCAGGGGGAATGCGTATGTCTGGAGCTTTCTTCATCGGGCGCGGCAGGTATCGATCCTGTACAGACAGGAAAAAAACTAAGACAACTTTGCCTGGAACGAGGGTTTACGGTCAGACGGATTCAAAAAGAGCTGCACATCAGTCAGCAGTCCGTGTATGCATGGTTTGAGGGAAGAACGCTGCCGGGACTGGACAATCTGTACCAGCTGTGCGGACTGCTCGATGTACCAATGGAGCGGATACTTTCAGGAACCGACAGGCAGATGCGTATTTTCCTGCAATTGGAAAAAAAGGATCGGGAAAGCATTGTATTAGATGTTTGGAACTATTATTTACGGCAGTCAGGAGCAGATTATGAGTAAAAACAGAAAAAAATTAGAACGCACAGGAAACATACTGGTAACCGGCAGCGCCGGATTTATCGGTTATTATTTAAGCAAAGCGCTTTTGGACTATGGATGCAGCGTAACCGGTCTTGACAATATGAACGATTATTATGACGTATCGTTAAAAGAAACGCGTCTGCAGCTGCTTCGCCAATCCGGCCGGTTCCGCTTTGTACAGGCTGATTTGGCTGACAGACAGGCGCTGGAGCAGATATTTATCGAAGACAGGCCCAGGATCGTGGTAAATCTTGCGGCGCAGGCAGGCGTACGTTACAGTATCGATCATCCGGAACACTATATGCAGTCCAATATCATCGGGTTTTTCAATCTGTTAGAGTGCTGCCGGCAGTATCCGGTCAGCCATCTGGTATATGCCTCTTCCAGTTCGGTATATGGCGCAAACAAAAAAGTGCCGTTTTCGACCGAAGACAGAACCGATCATCCGGTGAGTCTGTATGCGGCTACCAAAAAATCGAACGAACTGATGGCGTACTGCTACAGCAGACTCTATCAGATTCCTGCGACCGGTCTGCGTTTTTTTACCGTTTACGGGCCGATGGGCAGGCCGGACATGGCATATTTTAAGTTCGCAAAAAAAATCATCGCAGGCGAGCCGATTCAGATATATAACAACGGGGACATGCTGAGGGACTTTACCTACATCGACGATATTGTGACAGGCGTGGTAAACATTCTCGGCAAGCCGCCGGAAAAGGACAAAAACGGCGCGGCATATAAGATTTATAATATCGGTAACAACAAGCCGGAAAAACTGATGGATTATATTGCCGTTCTTGAGAAGTGTCTCGGAAAAGAGGCAAAAAAGGAATATCTCCCCATGCAGCCGGGAGACGTTTACGAAACCTACGCGGACGTCCATGAGCTGATGGAGGACTTCGGCTTTCAGCCTTCCACCACCATCGAGGAAGGTTTGAAAAAATTTGCGGACTGGTTTATGGAATATTACGGTATATGAGAGAACCTCTGCGGAACTTAAAATGGAGGAGTAAAGTGAAAATAGCAGTAGCCGGAACGGGATATGTAGGTCTGGTAGCGGGCGTATGCTTTGCAGAGAAAGGATACGACGTGACCTGCGTGGACGTGGACGAAAAGAAAGTGGAGCTGATGCGGAAGGGGATTTCACCCATTTACGAGGACGGACTCGAGGAGCTGATGCAGAAAAACAATGCCGCGGGAACGCTTCATTTTACCACGGATTATACAAAGGCTTACAAGGACGCCGACGCGATTTTTATCGGTGTGGGAACGCCGGAAATGCCTGACGGAAGCGCCAATTTAAGCTATATAGCCACGGTTTCCCGTCAGATAGCGGAAACCATTGAGAAGGACTGCCTTGTGGTGGTAAAATCCACGGTGCCGGTGGGGACAAACGACAAAGTGGAGCAGTTTATCAAGGATTTTCTCGTCCACGACGTGAAGGTGGAGGTGGCTTCCAACCCCGAGTTTCTGGCTCAGGGAACGGCGGTCCGGGA
>OFGA01000487.1_pt1 | contig 32600 bp, 36 predicted proteins | sample 1521471 | NCBI WGS metagenome assembly OFGA01 (sample SAMEA3504086, study PRJEB24116) | mouse gut metagenome | biome: mouse gut; feature: mouse-associated habitat; material: faeces | place: Denmark | collected 2011 | reverse complement strand
TGGTGGTCGGCATCGGCACCGTGGCCCTGCACCTCCGGGATCTGGCCAAGAGCTATAAGGAGGCCCAGATCGCCATCGAGGTGGGCAAGGTCTTCGACACGGAGAAGTACATCATCAACTATGAGAACCTGGGACTGGGCCGCCTGATCTACCAGCTGCCCACGACCCTGTGCGAAATGTTCCTGGTGGAGATCTTCAAGAAGAATCCCATCGATTCCCTGGACCAGGAGACGCTGTTTACCATCCATAAGTTCTTTGAGAACAACCTCAATGTCTCCGAGACGGCCCGGAAGCTGTTCGTTCACCGCAACACCCTGGTCTACCGCCTGGAGAAGATCAAGAAGCTGACCGGCCTGGACCTGCGGGAGTTTGACGACGCGATTACCTTTAAGGTGGCCTTGATGGTTAAGAAGTATTTGACCAGCAGGGGGATTGACGCGTAGGTTCCGGTTTTTTCGGTTTGTGGCGCAGCCGCATGACGATGGCGTCATGCGGCTGTTTTTTTGCCGGCTTTTTGGGAGGCGGGCCGCTGTTATCAGTTTGACTGATCGCCGCGTCATGTACAGCATATTTGTGCGGGTGAAGAACTGATGGTATAATTTCCTTATTCCCCCGCTTTCCGGTTTGGAATAGGGGCGGAGCTGCAGAACATTATACACAGGGAGGACGGCGGGCTATGTATACTTACCATGAAATCAAGCTTCAAAACAAGCAGGACGCTTTTTCCGCCATGTACATGCATCTGAGCCGGTCGATTCAGGAACTATGCGGCGTAAGGACTGGCGAGGGCGTGATCCGCAAAGCCGTGCGCTGCGCAGGCGCGGACAGCGGGCTGGCGCAGCTGCAAAAATTTCGGCGTATGAACATGAGGACCAACCTGCACAGTCTCTGCCATTGCGCGTCCGATTTGGCAGACGATCCCCGCGTCCGGAAGAGGCGGATTGCCGATGAGGAAGACCGGCAGATATGGGAGGTCTATACCTGCCCGCTGGCTGATTACTGGCGGAGGAACCGCTGTGAGAAGCTGGGGAGTTTTTACTGCGAAGAATTCCAGCGGGCGCGGGTCGCGGCCTTTACAGAAAATGCGGGGCAGCTGAATCTATCCAAAAAGCTGACGCGACCGGAGGATAATTTCTGCTGCTTTGCCGCATTTTTCCGCGAGGCGAATATGCCGCCCGCTCGGGCCCGGGAGGCGTTTTCCCGTGACGATGCCGCCTGCGCCGGACCGAAGGAGCCGCTTGCCGCCGCCGGCTTTGACGAGAGCATTCGGAACCTGACCATTTCGATATACTGCCGTCTATATGAATCGGCAGAGGAGCGGTGCGGCGGCGAGGGCGTGTGCGCCATATCGCTTGGCCTGCGCGCTTGGGCCGGAGAGGCGGTCGAGACGCTGCGGATGCAGGCCGCTCATACCTTGCGGGCGATGGATGCGTCGTTCCTGCGGGAGAATTTCCCGCTTTCCGCCGGCGGACAGGCTGACAACGAGTGGGAACAGTACGCAAGCCGGGACGCAAGGCTTCTGATGGAGCGGCTTGTACTGGACCCGCTTGCGGCGGCGTGCGTTTGACGGGGGGAGGGCATGTTATGTATACATATGAACAGCAGTGCGTCATGGATTTGGCGGATAATTATACCCTGCTCTGTTCCTTCATCAGCCGCGAATTGATGGACGCTTTTGGACTGGAGGGGGAGCGCGCCGTGCGGGAGGGAACCCGCCGCTACGGGCGGGACCGCGGCCAGCAGTCCCGCGAGGAGCATCTGGCCAAAGGCTACAAGATCAATATGCAGACCCTTTTCAGCGTTGGAAGCGGGCTCCCGAAGGATCCGCGCTTTCGCCGCGAGCTCCAGGAGCTGAATCCGGAGGAGCGCATTTCACACACCCTGGTCTGCCCTATGGCGGACATATGGAAGGCGTATGGCGAGCGTGAAATTGGGCGTATTTACTGCGAGGAGTTCCACCCTGCGTGCTATGAGCGGTATGCCTACGATTACGGTCATACCCATCTGGCCAAGACGTTGACCCAGGAATGCGACAGTTACTGCGCCTTTAATGTGACGCTGCGCGCCCAGAACCTGCCGGATGACCTGCGGCCCGTCTGCTTTGCCCAGTATGATCCCGGCTATATACAGCCTGCGTATGAGGCGCCTTCCGTCAGCGCCAAGAGAGGCTTTGAAAAGCTTTGCATCAAGCTGTATTACTACCTGTTGGAGGCGGCGGCAGATCTGTGCGGTGAGGCCGGCGCGGAAGCGGTGGAGCGAGGACTTGAAAAAATGGCCGCTGATGGCGCGGCGCGCGCAAGAGCTGCCGCTGCACAATACGGCGTCCCATTTGATGAAAAGCTGATTGACGATACGTATCCCCTCTCTCTTGAGCCGGAGCGGATCGACTTGTGGGAGCCCTATCGGACCCACGAAGCGCGGGAGCGGTTTGCGCGGCGGTTTGTTCCCCGGATGCGCGAAGAGCTGGCGAAGGGCGGTGGAAGATGAAGCCTGTAATCGGCTTGGCGATTGCCCAAAACGCAAGGGTCATTGCGAACAAATACCTTGTGAATGCCCCGTATATACGTGCGGTGGAGGATGCCGGAGGGATACCGCTGCTCCTTCCTGCCGGTAAGTCCGGCGGCGCGGAAGCATACATCGAGAGAATTGACGGGCTGCTTCTTCCCGGAGGAGAGGACGTAGCGCCTATGCGCTATGGTGAAGAGCCGCTTCCCGGAGTCGATTATATCAACGAAGAAAGAGATTGCATGGAGCTGTCGCTTTTGCGCCTTGCCGCGCAGAGGGGGATGCCTGTTTTTGGCATCTGCCGCGGAATGCAGCTGATGAACGTCTGCTTCGGCGGAACGCTTTACCAGGATATTCCGTCCCAGGTTTCGAACTGTATCGAGCATCTTCAAGATCATTCCATCCGCGCGCAGACAACCCACCATGTCAATATCAAAGCCGGTTCGCTGCTGCAGCCGTTGTTCGGCCGGGAAACGGTCCGTGTCAACAGCTATCATCACCAAGCGGTCAGAAGGCTGGCTGACGGCTTTCATGCGGCGGCTGAGGCGTCCGACGGCATTATTGAAGCGATGGAGTCGGATTCGGGAACGCTCTATGCGGTACAGTGGCATCCTGAGGAGCTGGCGCCGTATGATCTGAAAGAAAAAGCGCTGTTCCTCCGCCTGGTTGCCCTGGCAGGACGGCGAATGTCTGCGGGCTGACGTACCTGTATTCCAATTTTAGCTTGATGGATGCAGGGGCGGCCTGATAAATATAGGCGCAAAGGATGCGGCGTCATAGCGCCGCATCCTTTGCGCCTATATGCTAAAGAGAGGGGAAAAATGTATCGGTATAAGCAAAAAGAGCCGGAGAACCGCCTGTGTGGACGAAGAGTACATTTTCGCAGCCGCCAAAATAGCCCTTCTTGATCAGATCCAGCATGCCGGCCATGGTCTTTCCGGTGTAAACGGGGTCCAAAAGGATTGCCTCTGTTCGGGCGACCAGCTTTACGGCCTTGACCATAGCGTCTGTAGGGCGGGAATAGCCCTCTCCGATATAGTCGTCGAATACCACAACCTGGTCCATGGTGATTTCGTTGGCAATCCCAAGCCGTTTTACCAGCTTCTGGGACAAGTCGTACACCGCTCTGCGCTGCGGCTCCTTTTTCTTATTGATCCCGATGCCGGTCAGGGGGATATTGGCATTGTCGCCGATAAGGCCGGTAAGGAGCCCGGCGTGCGTGCCGGTACTGCCGCTGGTACAGACGATGTGGTCAAATTTTACGCCCATATCGAAGGATTGATGCAGAATCTCCTGGGCACAGGAGACATAGCCGGTACCGCCGATCTCGTTGGAGCCGCCTCCGGGGATGATGTAGGGGGTCCGACCCTTGGCGTGAAGCTCCTCCGCTACTCGTTCCATCTCGCCGGAAACGTCGCTGCCGCCGTCGACGACATGGATTCCCTCCACGCCCAGAAGGCGATACAGGTAGTTGTTTCCGCTGGCAAATTCCCGGTAGCTGTTGGGCACGCGCTGCTCCAGAACAAGATGGCATTTGAGCCCCTCCTTCACGGCGGCGGCTAAGGTCAGGCGGCAGTGGTTGGACTGCACCGCGCCGCAGGTAATGATCGTGTCCGCGCCCTTTTCCAGCGCGTCGGCCATCAGAAATTCCAGCTTGCGGGTCTTGTTGCCGCCCATTGTCAGTCCCAGCATGTCATCGCGCTTCATGTAGATGACCGGGCCGCCGGCGGCTTCGCTCAGCCGGTCCAGCCGCTCGATGGGCGTATAGAAGGGCGTGTACCTTCTCCTGGGAAATCTAGCGAGATCCATAATAGTTCCTCCTTATAACATTTAAACCGGCCTCACGGAAGGGCGGCTTTATTTCTGCTCCAGAAAGCAGGCGACCGTGTGGCCGCTGCCGAGGCAGACCGTCTCAGGCTCCTCGTGAAAGCAGCGTTCGACAGCATGAATGCAGCGGGGGGCGAACCGGCAGCGCTTTTCCGGATTGATGGGCGAGGTAATCTCCCCCTTGAGAATAATGCGCTCCCTTTTGTTCCCGATTTTTGGAACGGGAATAGCAGACAGCAGCGCCTGCGTATAGGGGTGCCGGGGATTGGAGAAGAGCTCCCGGTAAGGCGCCTTTTCAATCAGCCTGCCCAGGTACATAACGGCGATGTCGTCCGAAAAATGGTGCACTACGCTTAAATCGTGCGTGATAAACAGATAGGTTAATCCCCGCTTCTCCTGGAGCTCTTCCATTAAGTTGAGAATCTGCGCTTGAATGGAGACATCCAATGCGGATACCGGTTCATCGCAGACGATGAAGCTGGGATTCATGGCCAGCGCGCGCGCAATGCCGACGCGCTGGCGGCGGCCGCCGTCCAGCTCGTGGGGATAAGTATCCATCAGACGCCGGGCAAGGCCCACGGTTTCCATCAGATCCAGAACCATCTCGCGCATCTCCGCCCGACCGGAGGCCAGCTTGTAGCGCCTGATGGGTTCAGCGATGATTTGCCCCACAGATTTTCGGGGGTCAAGAGAGGAGAAGGGGTCCTGGAAGATGATCTGCATCTCCTTGCGCTGGCGGCGCATGCCGCCTCTGCTGAGTTTGAGGATGTCCTTTTCGTCAAAATACACCTCGCCGGAAGTTGGCTCGACCAGCCGCAGGATGGACCGTCCTGTGGTGGATTTGCCGCATCCGGATTCGCCGACAAGGCCGAGGGTTTTGCCGCGGGCAATGGAGAAGGAGACGCCGTCTACCGCGTGGAGCATGCCCTTGGCAGTCTGAAAATACTTTGTCAGGTTCTTTACCTCAAGGATGGGGTGATTTTCGCTCATCTTCCGTCCAGCCTCCCTTCCGCAGCCCCGCCATCCCGGTAGAGGTGGCAGAGGACGTAGTGCTCGCCGCAGCGATAGCTTTTCGATGGCTTTTCCGTTTCGCAGACAGGCATCGCGTACTCGCATCGGGGACAGAACGCGCACCCGGCGGGCAGATTGCTTGGGTCCGGCATCAGTCCTTTGATGGGTTTAAGCTTCGCATCCGGATTTTCCATGTCGGGCAGGGAGTTGAACAGGCCCTCGGTATACGGATGCCGGGGATGGTTGAACACATCCTCCAGACTGCCGTGTTCCACGACCGTACCGGCATAGATGACGGATACGTCGTCGCAGATCTCGGCGACGACGCCCAGATCATGGGTGATGAGCAGCATGGAGGTTTGATATTTCTCTTTCAGAGATTTCATCATTTCCAGAACCTGCGCCTGAATCGTAACGTCCAATGCGGTAGTCGGCTCGTCCGCAATCAGAATGGATGGGGAGCAGGCCAGCGCGATGGCGATGACCACTCTCTGCTTCATGCCGCCGGAAAACTGGTGGGGATACTCTTTTCCGCGTTCGCGCGGGATGCCAACGGCCTCCAGCATATCCCGGGCCTTCTCCAGGGCGTCCTTTTTGTCAAGGTTTTCATGGTAGATCAGGCTTTCGGCAATTTGCTCCTCTACACGGAAAACGGGATTCAGTGCGGTCATGGGGTCTTGAAAAATCATGGAAACGGCCTTTCCGCGAATGGCCTCCATCTCCTTTTCGCTCTTGGACAGATATTCGTCCCCGTTCACCTTGATACTGCCTCCCACGATGACGCCGGGCGGTGAGGGAATCAACCGCAGTATCGCCAGGCCCGCCGTTGTCTTTCCGGCGCCGGTTTCGCCCACCAGGCCCAGTGTTTTTCCCTTTTCAAGCTCCAGGTCAAGATGGTTGATCGCCTGGACCACGCCGTAGTCCGTGCGGTATTCCACCACAAGGTCTTGAATTGCAATCGCCAGATTCTTTTCACTCATATTCCGAACTCCTTATCTCAGGCGAGGGTCTAACGCATCGCGCAGTCCATCGCCCAGAAGATTGAGGGAAAGGATCGTCAGCATCATCGCCAGGCCGGGAATTGCGGTCAGATAGCTGTAGTCGCGGATATAGCTTCTGCCGGCGGAAAGCATCGCGCCCCACTCAGGCGTCGGCGCGGAGATGCCTAAGCCAAGGAAGCTGAGCGTCGCGGTGTTGATAATGGCCGCGGCGGCCCGGATGGCAATCTGGACGATAATGGGGCTGAGTACGTTGGGGACGATGTGCTCCGCAATAATCGCGGCGTTTGTGGCGCCGACAGCCCGCGCTGCTTCGATATATTCCGTATCCCGGACCGTCAGCACCTGCCCGCGCATCACACGGGCAAAGGTGGGGATCTGCGCAATGGACAGCGCGAGGATCATATTGAATTGGCTTGCGCCGAGGGCGGCTACAATGACGATCGCCAGCATCGTCATGGGGATCGCCATCACAACGTCGATAACCCGCATGATGACGTTATCCAGCAGACCGCCATAGAAACCGGAGATCGCGCCAATGACGCTGCCGATTACCAGCGCAATCCCTACAGAGGAGAAGCTGATGACCAGAGAACGGCGGCCGCCGTGGAGAATCCGGGCGAGCAGATCCCGGCCAAGGTCATCCGTACCCAGCAAATGCCCCGGCGTGAACGGCGGCAGCAGGCGCTCTGGCGCGTTCATTTTGATGGCAGTGGTTTCATAGTTGTAAAATACGTCGGCAAGCAGTACCAAAAGCAGGATTGTGCACAAAATCACCATGCCGAGAACGGCGCTTCGATTGCGCTTGAACCTGCGCCAAAGGTCCGGCTGGCCGCCCTTTTTCCGAACGGAGCCAGCTGCTGTTTGAACAGCTTTTGCGGCTGTTTTCGCCATAATAGTTCATTCCTTTCCATACAGGGCATTTCTCAATACTTGATGCGCGGATCGACTGCGGCATAGCAGAGGTCGATTACTAAGTTCAAGAATGAAAACAGAATTGTCAGGAGCACGATACAGCCCAGCACCATCGGCGTATCGCGGCTGCTGATCGAATCAATCATCAGCCGCCCGACGCCCGGCCAGGCGAATACAGTCTCTACGACGACGGAGCCGCCCAGCAGCTGGCTCATTTGGATGCCCAGGACAGTAATGGTCGGAATCAGCGCGTTTCGGAAGGCATGCTTTGCAATAACTACCTTGCGGGGAACCCCCTTGGCGAGGGCCGTTCTCACATAGTCCTGCCGAATGGTTTCCAGCAGGGATGAGCGGGTGGTTCTTGCCATAGTAGACATATTGCTGAACGCCAGGCAGAATGCCGGCATGATGTAGCTTGCCCAGGAATCCGCTCCGCCGGTGGGAAGCAGGTTCAGCTTGACGGAAAACAGGATAATCAGCAGCAGACCCAGCCAGAATACCGGCATGGAGATCCCCAGCAGCGTCACCACCAGACTGGCGCTGTCAAATAGGGTATTCTGCTTGACGGCGGCCAGCATTCCGATGGGGATTGACATCAGAATGGTCAGCGCCGCCGCAACGCCCGCCAGCTTTGCCGTGTGGGGAAAGCGCGACATCACCTCGTCGACGACGGATGTGCTTTTAAAGTATGAGACGCCCATATCGCCGCGAAGGAAGTTCAGCATGTATTGGAAGTACCGTACCAGAAGCGGCTTGTTCAACCCCATTTCTTCCTCCAGCTCGGCAACCTGCTCCGGCGTAGCAAGCTCGCCCAGGATGATGCGAGCGGGGTTTCCAGGGGCCAGCTGCATGATGATGAATACCAGAAGCGTGACACCCATAATGACAGGGATCAGCGCCGCCAGCCTTTTTGCAATATATTTCAGCATATCAACCGTTCCTCGTTTCAAAAGACGATATACCTTGCGGGGAAGGGCAGGGAAGCCCTTCCCCGCAGCGCATGCCCGGCCTGTTCCCATTTTACGGGACGCCCGTCTGCGCCCGGCAGTATTTCAGTGCGGCGCGGTCTGTGGAGGCAGGGCGGTTAGGAGGCCCATCTCGCCGTGTGGAAGCGGACGTACCCGGAAGCGCTGATCGTAATGCCCTCCAGCCTTGCGTCCCATGCTCGGAAGTATTCCGCCTGCCACAGGTTGATGTGGGGGGACAGATCATTGACTCGTTCGACCACCGCGTGCATCGCCTCAAGCTGGCTGTCGCCGCTGGCGGATTTCATCGCCTCAATCAGCGCGTCGGTTTCCGCATCCTGCAGCGCGCCGGGCATGGAGGCCGCTCTGCTGGAGGCATACCGCGTCAGATAGGTAAAGCAGTTGGAGGGGGACCAGGAAGTGATGCTGGCGATATAGTCGCCGGCGGTGCGGCGGCTGACCCAGGAGGGATTGTCAATCTGCTCGATGGTCACCTGAATGCCAATATCGCTCAGGCAGGACTGGATCACCGTGGCGACGCGGATATGCTCGTCGGTTCTGGCCAGAATGACCAGATTGACGCTGGCAGGGTCGCCCCCCCAGGCGTTGAGGTACTCCTTTGCCTTGTCCACGTTATATTCTGCCGCGTGGCCGTCCCAGGAGCCGTAATATCCCATGGGAACGGCGGAATAGCTGGCCGTGCCGTAGCCGTTGAGCGCGGCGGCGATGATCGCCTCCCGGTCCACGGCGTGGCTGATCGCCTGGCGCAGGTTCACATCGTTGAAAGGCGCAACGTCCGTATTCAAGCACATATAAAAATTGTCGACGCTGGTTTTTTGCTCTACGTGGAACCTGTTGTCGGCCTGCAGGCGGGCGACGTCCGCAGTTTCAACGCTGTATATCACATCTACTTCGCCGGTTTCCAGGGCCAGCGTTCTGGAGGTGCCCTCCGGGATGATCTTCCAGGTAATCGTCTTGATGACAGGCATTTCGCTCTCGTCCCAGTATGCGTCGTTTTTTTCGAAAACCAGGCTGGAGCCTCTGTCCCAGCTGACGAATTTGTACGGGCCCGTCCCGACAGGTTCAGAGGAAAAATCATGGCCGCTTTCCAGCAGGTCGGCGGGGAGAATGTAATTGAAATGATAGGCCAGGTCGTAGAGCAGATTGGAATAGGGCTGGGCCAGGGTGATCTTGACCTCGTACTTGCTGAGGGCTTCGACCTCCTTCATCAGTCCGGTATAGGGTTCGCTGGCAGGCATGGTTTGCGCGTTTTTGATGCTGGCTACAACATCGCCGGCATCAAGCTCCTTGCCGTGGTGGAACATGACGCCTTCCCTCAGTTTGAACACATACTCGGTATCGCTGGGCTGCGTATAGCTCTCGCACAGGTCGGGAACTACGTCCAGAGTTTCCGGGTCTGCTTTGAACAGGAGATTGTAAGTCAGCAGATTCATATAGATGGATGCCAGCGAGTCGTTGTCCACTGTACCGAGCGTCGCCGGCTCCACGTGGAGCGCAATGGTCAGGGTATCCTTGGCGGCGTTTCCGGAGCTGCCGCTGCTGTCCGAATCGCTGCCGGCGGGCCTGCTGCCGGCAGGATCGCTGACCGCATCCGGGGTTTTGCCGCAGCCGCCCAGAACAGACAGCGCCAGCAGAGACGTTAACAGGAATGCTGCGGTTCTCTTCCATTTCTTCATTTTGCAATGCCTCCTTAATTTTGTTTTTATCAATCCCCAAAGGGAAATGATCGTTTATCGCGGGCGCTCCGTCCGCTTACGTCAGAAGCAGTGCGGCAAATCACCCAACTGCTTCGATTCAGATTGTACCGCTTTTGTCAAAAATAATCAAATTTGTGTGGTCAATAGCAGCCATCAAATCTCCCAATGCCGCATTTCCGCACCTTCGTTTTTTAAGCCTTCGCAGAAGAGGTCCTCGTCAATCTCGTTGCGGTACCATTGTTCCAGCAGCATGGTGAACTCCTGCGCCACCTGGCTGAGCGGCGCGTTCCTGCGCGCGATCCAGCCGATTGTGGAGCGGATATTGACATCTTCCAGGGGTAAAATGCGCCGGAGCGTCATGCGGTGTTTGCATACCACGTCTTCGGGAACGTTTGTCGTAATGTAATACGCGTCCGAATAGGTCTGCATATCTGTGATAGCGGCCCGGGATGTGGTAACAATGGGCGCTCTCGCGTCGATGATCCCCAGCGCTTCCACATTTCGTGCGAGGGGCCCCCAGTCCTCGTAACCGTACATAATGCGGGGGTATTGCTGGAGCATTTCCCGTGTGACGCTTTTGACGTCGGCGTTGTAATAAAGAGGGTTTCCCGTTCCCACCACGACGGCCAGATCTCCCTCGATCAGCGGATGAAATTCCAGACCCAGGGTATCCATCTGGCGTAATTCAATTTTTTTATAGCAGCTCCATACCCGAACCAATCCAACCTCTGCGGTTTGGTCCGCAACCATGGTCCGCGCTTGATCTCCCGCGCCGTCATAGTACTCGATTCGCAGTCCGATAGGGCGGTATTTCTGATACAGGATGCCGCAGAGCAGGCTGCCGCAGGTAAATCCATCGTTGGCAAACGTAAAAATCATGTTTTCACGTCTGCGGCCCTGCACAAATATTTTGTTGACCTGCTCAATTTGATCTTGGATCGGCCGCAGGTACTGCAGAAGCGTTTTGCCGAAAGGCGTAATCGCCACGCCTTTATTGGTGCGGGAAAAGATATGGCGGCCCAGCTCCCGCTCCAGGCTGAGGATGGACAGGGAGAGCGCGGACTGCGTCATATACAGGTTGGCGGCCGCTTTGTTGATGGAGCCTGTTTTTTCTACCTCCAATACGTATTTGAACTGTTCTAGCGTCATTTTATCCCGATCCTTTCTTTGGCCTGTCCGGCCTGCCTGCGCCGGATTACCTGAGGCGGGCCTCCGCGCTGCGCCGGACGAGGCGTACAAAATAGTCGAAGAGCGGCTGAAAATCCTGGGTTGTATTGTCGCAAAAATCGTTTGCCAGCTTTTCCGGGTGAAACTGCACGGCGAACACAGGCAGGTCTTCGTGCTCATACGCCTCTATGATTCCTCCCGGAGAGCGGGCCGTAACCCGAAGCCCCCTGCCCAGCTGTTTCACGGATTGGTGGTGAATTGTGTTTACCTGGAACTCCGTGCCGAACAGCCGCCCCACAATAGAGTCTTCCAGCGCGATAATTTTGTGCCGTACAGCCCGGTCCCTGTGGTCCCATCCATCCTCTGGCGGGAGATCCTGATGCAGACTGCCCCCAAAGGCTACATTGAGAAACTGGCATCCCCGGCATATGCCGAAAATCGGCTTTTCCTCTTTTAAAAATGCCCGAAGAAGTTTCTCTTCATACAGATCCCGGGCCGGGTCTGTTTTTACGGAGCTGTTGAGCGGCGCCTCGCCGTATCGGCTGGGGGAAACGTCCGGCCCTCCCGTCATCAGAAGCCCATCGCACAAGCCGGCGAACAGCTCCGGCGTCTCTTCGCATGCGATGACCGGCGCCGCTCCCGCAACGGCTACGGCGTGGACGTAGCTGCTCCCCAGCCGGAGCTCCCGCGGCTCCCGTCCCTCCGATGCCACGTGGTTTGAGGCGGATGTGACGGCAATCAAAGGTGTTCCAGCAAACATAAGCATTCCTCCTCTCGTTTTCCCCTTTAGCATACTTGCTTCGCTTTCGTTTGTCAAAACTGCTTTTTAAAATAAATCGGTTTGCTATTTGTTTCGCAAATAGCAAACCGCCATGCTTCCAATATCAACAAATGGCAAGCCATGTCTCGCCGGAAAAATTGTGCAAAAAAATGATATGCCTGCGGTCCTCGCCGCGGCGGACGGTCCGTTTTGCCGGAAATACCCGGCCTTAATTATATAGACCGTGCCAATTGATTCCATTAAATCTTCAAATTATACGAAACGCCTTTTCAATGCTATTATGACGATAGATTTATTGCTGCTCTGTACAATAGGGAATTACGAGAGGATGTGTGGATAGTGGACCGATTTGAAGAAATCAAGCTGGAGAGCCTCCAGGACAGCTGGGTCATCATGTATACCTTCGTGGCAAAGGAGCTGTACGACAAAGCGGGACTCGAGGGGGAGTCCGCCCTTCGGGAGGCCGTCCGTCGCTACGGACGCGACCGGGGGCTGACCAACCGGCAGCGGCTTTTGGACAACCACATTAAAATCAATCTTGAGACGCTTTTCCACGAAGGGAGGGACCGGCCCGGCGAACCACGGTTTCTCTCCAAAGTGATCCGCAGTACCCGTGAGGAGCGCATCAGCGACACGCTGATCTGCTCTTTTGCAGACGTATGGAAGCGATACGGGGCAAAGCATCTCGGCAGAATATACTGCGAGGAGTTTCATATTGCGTGCTATCAGGCTTTCGGTTTTGGTAAAACCAAGGTCAACCTTTCCCGTACGCTGACCCAGGATGGCGATGATCGCTGTATTTTTTACCACACCTACCGACCGGAAAACCTGACGGACGAGGAGCGCCGGTTAAGTTTTGAGGAGTATGACCCCGGTTATGTCAAGCCTCAGAAGCCAATGCCAAAGCCGGAGGGAAAAAGCGGCTTCAATATGCTTTGGATTAAAATGTATTTCTACCTGCTGGAAACGGCTGTAGAACGTCTGGGGGAAACGGGAAAGGTTTTGGTTGCGGCGGGCCTGCGCAACGCGGCCGTCGAGCAGGCGAGGGTCTTTCTTGCGCAGGCCGGCGCTACGGAGAGAACTGTGGACCGCGCCTATCTGACAGACCACTTGCCGCTGAAACTGCGGATAGAGGAAGAGCCGCTATGGGATACGTATCATCAATGGGGCGCGAAGCGGTTGCTGCGGGACAACTTCTACCAGGTCCTGTTTGAGGAGGTTCACTATGACGAGACATAAAAAAATTCCCTGCGACAATCAGGCGCAGGATCGATGGGCGCGGTTTTACCTGACAACGGCGGAGGCGGTTTGCCGGCGTTTTGGCCTGCCGGGCAGGGCGGCGGTCCGCGACGCTGTCCGGATGTATGGAGAATCCCTCGGACGGCAGCGGCGCAGCTTTCTGCTGGAAAACGGCAGAAAGCCGCATTTGGATAATCTTTTTGACAACGGCGGCCCTCTTCCCTGCGGCGAACGGACGGAGAAGGAGTGGATTCGATCCTGTCCGCAGGAGGTGTTTGTCAATATCGGCGCTTGTCCCTGTGCGGCCTGCTGGAATGCAGCCCATGGCGCGGAGATAGGGAAAATATTTTGTGAGGAATTTTATCCCGCTTATATTTTTGCGGCCGTGTCGGCGAAAGCGCAGGTTAACGTTGGCCGGGAGCTGGTCAATGAGGGCGATACGCTTTGCCGCATTTCCGTCTATTTTCGTCCAGCCAACCTCCCTGTGGAGGAGCGGGGCTTCTACTTTGATGAATTTGATCCAGCTTACCGCGCGCCCCGGAAGCCCTGTCCTGAGGACGGGTTTCGGTATGATTTGGGCCTGACGCTTCTGCGCGGCTGCTTTGCCAGATGCGCCGGGGCGTGGCTGGGCGCCGAGGGGGAACAATTTGTGGAATCCGCCGCCGACGCGTTCCTCCAAAAGGAGGGCCTGTCATGAATTTTATGGAACAGTTTTCCGCGCGCATGCTTCAGGATTGCTGGAGCCTGCTTTACAAAAATCTTGCCTGCTGCGTTCTTGACCGCTGGGGTAAAATGGGAGAGTCCGCTGTACGGAAGGCCGTGCATTTATGCGGCGAAAGAATGGGGACGCTTGAGCGGGAGAAGCAGACTGCTCAGGGCCGCCGCAGTAATCTGGCAGCCTGTTTTTCTCAGCCGCAGATGGTTTTGCCGGATCCCCGCTTCCAGATTAAGTGGCAGCTTTTCAATGAGCAGGAGGCGGTTTTTGACGTGCTTTCCTGCCCGATTCGGGACCTGCTCACGGAAAGAGGCGGGAGCGGGGCGCTCCTTCTCTTCTGCGAGGAGCATCTGCACGGCTGCATCATGGGCTATACGGAGACAGTCGGCCAGTGCTGTCTGGCAGAGGACTTTGCCTTTCCGGGAGAATGCTCCTGCCGCTTCTCCTGCTATTTCCGTCCTGCAAATCTTCCCCCTGACAGTCGGGAGCTTCGCTTCAGCAGCGGGCCCCTGGCGGAAGAGGCGGCGCCGGGGACCTATGCCGTCGATCCAAATGCAGAGGTTCGCATAACGCGCTGGGCTTCGATACTGGTGGACAGTTTCCTCAGGGAATGTGTTAAAATCCATGACAGCGGCGCTGTCTGCGCTGTTGCATCAGGGTTGAAAGCCGCCGCAGGGGAAACGATCTCATATTGCCGGTCGCTCTGCGCCGCCGTCCATCGAAATCTGGACGACGATTTTGTTAAGCGGAATTGCCTCTGGGGCCAGCCGCCTCATGCGGATGAAGAGCTTGCCCCGGAGGCGGCTTCGCTGATAGAAATTAACTACTGCCGGCTCCTGCGGGAGGCGGCTGGGCAGCGGTGAGGGGAGAAGCGGCAATGGAAAATATTTATCAGAGATATACCCCTGAGCAGATGGAAACAATCCATCTTGCTGATTTCTATACCATGCTGTACGCGATTCTCGGGCAGACGCTGCTTGACGCGCTGGGCATAGAGGGGGAAGCGGTCTTGCGGGAGGCTACGCGGCGGTATGGGGCTGACCGCGGCCGGACCCGCCGGCAGAACCATCTCAGCGCCAATGTGAAGATCAATATGAAAAATCTTTTCAGCATCGGCAGCGACCTGCCAACCGATCCCCGCTTCTGCGGTCAGGCGCTGAAGCTGACTCCGGAGGAACGAAACCATCGTACGTTACGCTGTCCGATGGCGGAGCTGTGGGGGCGGGAGGGCTATCAATATGTAGGCCGGATCTACTGTGAGGAGTTCCATCCGGCCTGCTACGGCAGCTACGCATACGGCTATACACGGGTCGGTTTGGCCAGGACGCTGACCCAGAAGGGCGACAGCTTCTGCTCGTTTAATATTATCCTGCGGGCGGAAAATTTACCGGAGGAACTGAAAAGCATCTGTTTTGAGGAATATGATCCCTTTTTTACAGGACAGACCCATGATATTCCCCGGGCGGAGGGGAAATCCGGCTACAATTCCCTGTGCGTCCGAGTGTATTATTACCTTTTGGAGGTTATGCGGGAGCGGTTCGGAGAAGAGAGGGACGGTGTGCTGCAAAAGGGGCTTATCGCTTTTGCGCGTTATGCTGCCGGTGCGCTGCGCACGTACGCGGAGGAAATGGGGACTCCTTTGACGCCGGCCTTTGTCGAGTCTCATTTTCCCCTTTCCATGCAGCCTGAGCAGGAGCCGCTTTGGGCGCGCTATGCCGGTCATGGGGCCAGAAAGTTCTTGCAGGCCGAATTCTATCCTGCATTTGAAAAATACCTCGGTTTCCGGTCATAAGTGTGGCGACTGCATCCAGGCTTTTATGCGTTTATAAGGGAGAAGACTATGGAGAAAATCTATTCCTTTTTTTCACATGAGGACGACTATGCCGATCTGGACATTACGGCGGCTGCAGCGCGGCTCAGCCGTGCCATTCAGTGCCGGACGGTCAACTATGCAGATCGCAGCTGTACGGATTTTGGAGAGTTTGATAAGCTGCATGAACTGATCCGCAGAGAATATCCCCATGTTGCGGCACGGGGGACCATGGAAACCATCGGCGGACATGCCCTGCTTATCACGCTGGCCGGCAGCAGCCAGGGTCTTGCGCCGTGCTTGCTGATGGCCCATCAGGATGTAGTCCCCGTTGCCTCCGGCACAGAGACAGAATGGGTCTATCCGCCCTTTTCCGGAGCTATTGCCGACGGCTATATCTGGGGGAGGGGCGCTCTGGATGTAAAAAATCAGGTATTCGGCTGTCTGGAAGCAGCCGAATACCTGCTCTCTCGAGGTGCCGCGCTGGCCCGCACGGTTTATCTTGCCTTCGGAGATGATGAAGAGACGCTCCGCTTGGGTGCCAAAGCTCTGGCGGAAACCCTGCGCAGCCGGGGCGTACGGCTGGCGTACGTTCTGGACGAAGGCGGCGGAAAAATCCAGTGCGCCGCCGATTATGGCGCGCCGGAGACGTATATCTCTCCTGTGGGCGTTATGGAAAAGGGCTGTGTTGATCTGGAGCTTTTCGCTGCGGGGAGCGGCGGACACGCCGCCCGTCCGTTCGGCGGCACGTCCTTGGGAAAGATCAGCCGCGCGATTGCCGGCATTGCTTACCACCCCTTTCCCCCGCGCCTGCCGCCTGTGATGGCCCAGCTTTTCCGTACGCTGGCGCCGTATGTGACGAAAGAGCCGCTGCGGACGCTGGTACAGGATGTTGACGGTAACGCCAGGGAAATTGCCCGCTGGTGCAGCGGCGTTCCCAGTCTGTATCCTATGGTTTCCACGACCGCTGCGCCTACGATGATCTGCGGGGGCAGTGAGATGAGCAACGTCCTGCCCCGAGATATGCGCGCGGTCATCAATTTGCGCCTGATGGAGGGAGACACCATTGACAGTGTGCGGCGGCATCTCGCGGAGGCCGTACAGGATCCGGACGTCTCGATGCGGTTTCTCCGGGCCGACAACCCCTCTGCTTCGGCGCGGACAGATGGGTTTGGATATGCCAGCGTAACGGCCTCTATGGCCCGATATTTCAAGGATGTTGTATTGGTTCCCTCGCTGATAACCGGCGCTACGGACGCGCGCCGGTATGAGATTGTTTGCGACACCTGCCTGCGGTGCAGTCCCTTTATGGCATCTGCCGAGGATGTCGCTAAGGGGATTCATGGAACCAACGAGAAAATCTCTCTGCGCGCTTATGCGCAGGGAATCCGGGTTTTGATCCATCTGCTCCAGGAGACGGCTGTGGAGTAAATACCTGCCGCTGTATAAGTAGGAGACGGGCTGCGTTTTCCGCTTAAGCCCGGGTCAGTTTGCCATGTGCCTGCAATAAGAACGTACTGCCGGAAATCCAAACAGAGGAATCTCTATGATGCAGGCCCCGATCATAGCGTACGGCGTCCCCGGCGCAGTCATGGACAGCGCCACCGGCGCGATACAGAACACCAGCCCGGAGGCCTGCGCCTGGATGGGCGCGCCGTTTTCGCGTTCTGCCGCCCGGGGTTCCAGTGTTTTTCTACGGTCTTTCTCGCAATTTTCTCACAGAGCGGCGGTAGATTCGATGAAAATGTCTTTACGCATCATACAAATTGCCTGCGGCTACTGTCAGAGCCCAAAGGGAATTGACATCGTTCGGGTTAAGCAGTATACTTGCTGATATCAGTTCGGTAAAGTACCATTTTCAAAAACTGAACAAATCGGGGTTTGATAGAGCGCAATAACTTCCGGTTTTTCGGAATCAAAAAAGAGGAAGAATACAATGAATATACAGCATCCACAGGAAAATATTATTAAAACTTATGACTATAACGGGATTGCCGTTGATTTGATTGAATGGAGCGACACTATCTGGTGTGGAAAAGTCGGTTACGCAGACAATACTATTGACGAACCGAATGTGGAAAAAATTATGGAAGATTTTATGTCTGTTTCCACCTTGCCAAACAGCCGTGAAGATAATTGGGACATTTGCATGAGTTTGAATTATCTTTCACGCGAACGACCCAGTGGCGTAATGTTTGGATTTCTTGTCACAACTGATGTTCAGCCGGATTCATACGATATTTGTAAAATACCCGCTGCAAAATTTTTGAGGATAAGAATGTGTGACGAAACTGCAAGAGTACTCGGACATGAACCGTGGGAGGGCGGCATTCCTCCATATCAATGGATTGGAGAGCAAATAGCCCCTAAACTCGGCTATACTTATGGCAATGACACACTTCCAATCGTTGAATACTATGGTTTTTTCAAACCAGAAGAGGGGACTCACGAGTATTGTTACTTGTATGTTCCCGTAAAGAAAAATAGTGCTGTGACAAAATAAGGTCCGGTTTGAGGGGGATTTCACTTGGGTGAAATCCCCCTTGACAGACGGCGTTGTTGTTTTGCGGGAATTTTCCCCCCCACACCGCCTCGAAAAGCGCCTCGGAGGGGACGACCGGCCCCCTGCCGCTCACTCCCGATAGAGGATCAGGCTGAACCAGGTCACCACGTTCCCGCCCGGCTGGAATTCGATCCCCAGCCGTTCGGCGGTGTCCAGGATCAGGATGCCGTGGCTCTCCAGACAGGGAAACATCCGCTCCGGGTGCCGGCAGGGGCCGTCGGGATAGGCGCATTTTTGGCAGACGGCGCAGGATTCCGTGGAGAGCGGATAGGTTTCCGCCCCCTGCGCCTGCAGCAGGGCGTTTACCTGCCGGGTGACCTCCTCGTGGGGGGCGCGGGTGGTCAGGGTTTCCTCCAGGTCGGCGATGTCCGCCACCTCGTTCATGGTGGTGATGAGCAGGGCGCGGGGATAGCGGAGGCACCGCTCCCTGCATTCCTCCACCGTCCCCACGGCGGGCGGGCAGGCCCAGCTGGTCCCCCAGCGGGCGCAGTCCGTCTCGCAGACCAGGCGGACCCGGGGGCTGAAGGTCAGTTCCGCCGTGTCAAAAAATTCGTACTGCACGATGGGCAGCTCCCGCATGCCCTCCTCCAGACGATTTCTGTCCATGCTTTGTCCTCCTTTTGGCTTCTTTTTTCCAGTATAGCACATTTTTTCCAGCCGGAAAAGATGGAATCCGCTGTCCGTCAGATTTTTCTTGCAAACCGGCCAGTATCTGGTATAATAGAGACAGAGGTCCCTACTCCATTTTGAAAGGTGAGGTGGATTCTGTGGAAAAGGAGAAGTATAGGCAGAAGATGCTGCTGGCGGTGGTTCAGGGCGACGATTACCCGGATACCGTGGACGAGCTGACCCGGAGCGGCTTTTTTGCAACGGTGCTCAGCTCCACCGGCGGCTTCCTCAAGAAGCGGAGCGTGACGCTGATGATCGGCGTGGAGGAACATCGGGTGCAGGCCGCGCTGGACATCCTCAAGCAATGCGCCGGACGGCGGCAGCAGATGAGCTATTCCAACATGTCAATGTCCGCCGGCGGTCCTACGACCTCCATCCCGATGGTGCCGGTGCCCATTACCGCCGGCGGGGTGACCGTTTTCATGATGGATCTGAACGACATACAGAAATTCTGACCAGGAGCCCCGGGAGCGATTCGCTCCCGGGGCTCTTAGTCAAAAAAGATGCAAGGCATCTTTTTTGAGGGGGTTCGCTGCGCTCTGCGCCTCGGTTGCCTGCCTGCGGCAGACAATTCGACGCTCGCTCCGCGCAAAGAGTTTTTCCCAAGATTCTGCGCGGCCACATCGAGTGGCCGTGCAGAATTTAATTTTGCATGACCCCTCGATGGGGTCATTGCAAAATCGTAGTACATGCCGCGGGAAAAACGATCTGATTTTATTTGCCGCCTGCGGGCGGCAAACTCCTGCGGAGGGCTCTTGGGGCAATCCAGTGGAATCGGGAGAACCCTCCCGGCTCTGCGCCTGCTTCGCCGCCTTCCGCGCCCGACAAAACCTCCATTTTTCCTCCCGTATAATCTACCCGGACAGGGGAAAACTGCCTTTGTAAGTTTTCGCCAAAGGGGATGAGGACGTGCAGGGAAAGGTGGAGATCTGCGGGGTAAACACCTCAAAATTAAAGGTTCTGCGCAACGAGGAGACGATGGAGCTGCTGCGGCGGACCAAGGAGGGAGACAAGGAGGCCAGGGAAAAGCTGATCCAGGGAAACCTGCGGCTGGTGCTGTCGGTCATCCAGAAGTTCATGGGCCGGGGGGAGAACGCCGACGACCTGTTCCAGGTGGGCTGCGTAGGCCTGATCAAGGCCATCGACAATTTCGACATCACCCAGCCGGTGCGGTTTTCCACCTACGGAGTGCCGATAGCTTTCCTAAGTTGAAAAAAGAAAGGGAAGTATTATGACACGCAGAGATGCCCTCCGCGAAGCCATATATATCGTGTCAAATGCTCGTATCGGAAAGCAGAGAAAAGCTGAAATTATTGCAGGTCTGGAATTGTGTCAACAGGAATTACCGTTCAGTCACTGGAGCAAAGAAGCTATCTTTGATGCCTGTAATACCTGGATAGCCGACCACGGAGAGTTACATATTCGGGCATTTGCTTCACCACAGATGCCTAGCCATCCGACTATTAAGAACCGATTTGGTATGACAGCCCGTGAGTTTCGGGACAAATACTATCCAATAACAGATGTATCCACCAGAAGCCCCTACTACAAGCACAGCATCAGGGAATGGAATGACCTGTTTGTGATGGAGTTCAATAGAATCAGATGTATAGGGCAGGATGATTATAACCAGCGGCGAAATAGTGAACTTCCTACATGGAATACTATGGCGGCAATGAACGGTTGTAAAACCTGGAACCAGATTTTGGCGCTGCTTTCACTAAAAACATACGAAAAAGATCGTCCTGAAGTTAAAGTGCGTATTATTCCACCTGATGAGTAGCAGATAAAAGGGAGAACGCGAGTTTGTACTGTGTTTTCCCTTTTTCGACCCAATTTGTACCACAGAGAATTTTGCATGGGAGTGAACCAACATGAACGCACAGGTTTTGGCCCTTGTCAATCAAAAAGGGGGCGTAACGAAAAGCACCAGCTGCGTCAATCTGGCCGCTGGTCTGGCCCAAGCCGGGAAAAAGGTGCTGGCGGTTGATCTGGACCCTCAAGCCAGCTTGACCATCAGCCTGGGCAATCCCCAGCCAGACCGCCTGCCCGTCACGATCTCCGACATGATGGGCAAGGCGCTGACCGACCAGCCCATCGCCCCCGGCGAGGGCATCCTGCACCACCCGGAGGGCTTTGACCTCATGCCCTCTGATATTCAGCTGTCCGGCATGGAAGTTTCCCTGGTGAACGCCATGAGCCGGGAGACGATTCTCCGGCAGTACCTGGACACGGTGCGGAAACAGTACACCCATATCCTGCTGGACTGCCAGCCGTCTTTGGGGATGCTGACCGTCAACGCCCTGGCCGCTGCCAACCGCATGATTATTCCTGTCTCCGCTGAGTACCTCCCGGCCAAGGGCCTGGAGCAGCTTCTTCAGACGGTCGCCAAGGTGCGGCGGCAGATCAATCCCAAGCTCCAGATCGACGGCATCCTGCTGGCGATGGTGGACAACCGAACCAACTTCGCCAAGGAAATCGCCGGTCTGATTCGGGATACCTACGGCAGCAAGATCAATGTTTTTTCTTCGGAAATCCCCCATTCCGTTCGGGCAAAAGAGGCCAGCGTCGAGGGAAAGAGTATCTTCGCCCACGACCCCAACGACAAAGTGGCGGCGGCGTATCAAAATTTGACGCGGGAGGTGATCGCGATTGAAAAGCAGCGCGAGAAAAGTAGAGCTGGCGTCAGTCGATGACATTTTCTCCACAGAGGAAAGCAGACAGGACGCCGCGAAAGAAAAGGTGTCGGAGATTCTCCTGGCAGAGCTTTTCCCGTTCCCTGACCATCCCTTTTCCGTCCGGGATGATGATACCATGAAAGAGACAGTGGAGAGTGTGAAGGAGTATGGGGTACTGATGCCCGCCATTGCCCGTCCCAGGGAGGACGGCGGCTATGAGTTGGTGTCCGGCCACCGGCGCAAGAGGGCCTGTGAACTGGCGGGGCTGGAAACTATGCCGGTGATTGTTCGGGACCTGGACCGGGACACCGCCATCATCTATATGGTGGATAGTAATATCCAGCGGGAAAATATTTCCCCTATGGAGAAAGCAAAGGCGCTCAAAATGAAATTGGAGGCCATTAAGCGGCAAGGACAGAGAACGGATTTAACTTGTGCTCAAGTTGAGCACAAGTTGGACAGCAAAAAAAGCGTTGAGATCGTAGCCGAGGAGGCTGGCGAAAGCCGCGCCCAGGTGCAGCGGTATATTCGCCTTAATGAACTGTCCCCGGAACTGCAACAAATGGTGGATGATAAGAAAATCGCCATGACCCCTGCTGTGGAGCTTTCCTATCTGAAACCGGCAGAGCAGACCCTCCTGGTGGAAACCATGGCAAGTGAACAGGCCACGCCCTCCCTGTCCCAGGCCCAGCGAATGAAGAAGATGAGCCAGTCCGGCGAATTGAACGAGGACACCATGCTGTCCGTTATGTCGGAGCAGAAAAAGCCGGAGATTGGCCGCATCGTGCTGACTACCGACACCCTGCGGAAATATTTTCCCAAGTCCTACACTCCGAAAAAGATGGAGGAAACCATCATCAATCTGCTGGAAAGCTGGCTGAAAAAGCGCCAGCGGAGCCAGGAGCGGTAACATCATAATTTCATATTGGACAACTACCGGGCGAGAATTCCTCTGCCCGGTTTTTTCATGTCCGGGAAAGGAGAACTTTTCACTTCATGCAGAAAGCCTCTCATTTTAAGTATGAGATGGAGGATGTAGACTGTAAGTCTTGCACCGAATACAAGGGAAAAAAGCGGGGCTGTGCCCACGCGGTATGCCCCTGGCTGACAGAGCGGATCGAGGCCGGTGCTGTCGGCTACGAGGAAGCCCTGCTGGAATCCTTTTCCCATGACCTCAGGCTGGAGGCCAAACTGCGCACCGCTGTCCAGCTGTTCCACGGTTCCTTGTGGCTGGATGAGGCTCACCGCCAGCGCATGGAGGCGCTGAAAGTCCGCGAGGGCCACGACCCCAGGAGGGACACCCCCGCCTACTTCGCCGCCATGTATCTGCTGACCTCTGACCAGGACACCACCAAGCGCACAGCCAACTGTTTTTATCGGGATGGCATCATGTTCAGCTATGCCACCACCAAGGGGATTTCCCCCCACGGCTACACGCTGCTGGGCGCGGCGCGGGACATTTACGCCAACGGGGACGGTATCGCCCTCAACGATCTGGCGGATAAGGAGGTCATCGACGCCGAGGCGTTCTGCCTTATCGTCAACGCACTTCTGATTGCCCGGTATGGCAGCGCCGCCCTGGAGATTCAGAAAAAGCAAACCTGCGGCGGCTGATTTCCTATCATTGACAAGGAGGATTTCTTTTTGAAGCTGACAAAACAGTAGCGCCCCCAATTTTTGAATGAGGAAGTGATCGACTATGGCCGTCTATCGTGTAGAACGGACCAGAGATTACACCGTTATGAGCAATTATCACTTGAAGGACACAACCCTTTCGCTCAAGGCCAAGGGGCTGTTATCCATGTTTCTGTCATTCCCCGATGACTGGAACTACACCACGAGGGGGCTGGCCTCTATCTGCAAAGAGGGCGTGGAGGCTATCGGGAATACCATCAAGGAATTAGAGAAGTCCGGGTACATCGTTCGCCGCCAGCTTCGTGGGGACAGGGGGCGTATTACCGATACGGAGTATGTAATCTACGAAAAGCCCCAGCCGCCGGAGCCGTCCGGCCAGAATGATACCGCCCCGGAAGTACCGCCAGATACGGGGTCGCCAGATACGGCTTCACTATATCCGGGAAACCCGGATATGGTTGACCCGGATATGGGCGAGCCAGGTCTGGAAAACCGCCCGGAATTAAATATAAAGAAATCAAACACGAAAAAATCAATTACTCATCGATCCAATACTCATTCATTCCCTCCCTCTGCCCCTCCCGCACCACCGGCAGCATCCACGGCCCCTGTGGAAGGAATGAAAGAAGTTTTTGAGAAAAGAGCTGACATTCGGGATCAGATCGAGTACGACCTGATCGCTGATCGCTCCAACCAGACCCAGCTGGACGAGTTCGTGGAGATCATGCTGGAGGTTACGCTCTCCCGCAGTCCCACCATGAAGATCGGGCGGGACGCGGAGTATCCCACCGCTTTCGTCCAGCAGCGGTTTGAACAGCTCAACTCTGAGCATATCAGGAAAGTCCTTGACGGTATCCGGGAGAACACCACCCGCGTCTGGAATACCCGCGCCTACCTGCTGGCGGCGCTGTTCAATGCTCCCGCCACCACCGACAATCACTACACCATGCTGGTCAATCACGATATGAACTGCGGCGGCTAAGGGGCCGCTTATTTTTATGTCCGCTAACGGGCGAAAGGAGAAATCACCATGAAGCGACCCTTTGCCTACATCACCGCCCCCTGGACGGGGACCCAGTACCAGGACAACGAGTACGCCCTGCACTACTGCCGTCAGGTCTATGACGCTGGGTACACACCCATCTGTCCCTTGCTGTTTCTGTCCCCCATCCTCAACGATAAGATTCCCCAGGAGCACAAGGACGGCCTGGACATGGGCCGGGACTTCCTGCGGCGCTCTCACGTTCTGGTGGTCTGCGGCGATACTGTCACCGAGGCCATGAAGAACGACATCGCCACCGCCGAGCGGCTGCACATCACCGCCACCACCCTGGACGGAATTTTGACTGTCAAGGGCCAGGGCCGGAGCTGCGGGAAGAAGTAACCGCCGGATGGCTGGCCGGAAGGAGCGTGAAAATATTTCTTTTACGGCCAATGATCTAGCCAACGCCAAGGACACAGACCTCCCCAATCTGCTGACCTCCCTGGGCTATCAGGTCAGACGGGTGGGCAGCTACTATACCACCAGGGAAATGGACAGTCTGCGGATTAAAAACCGGCGCACCTGGTATCGCTATTCCGAAAGGACGGGCGGAGACGCCATCGACTTTATGCAGCACTTTGAGGGCAAGTCATTCCCGGAGGCGGTGGACTTCCTGCTGACCTGGAATGGCCGGAGCCGGGATTCTCCTGATCTCCCGCCGATGGTGCATCGGAAGGAGCGGCTCGCCTCCGCGCCGGAGCCTGTACCCTTTGTTCTTCCTCCGGCCAACGGGGACCGGCGGCGGGTGACGACCTATCTGAAAAAGCGGGGTATCGCGCCGCCGGTCATCCGGGGCTTTGTGGAGGCCGGTCTGCTGTATGAGGAGGCAGAGCATCACAACTGCGTATTTGTGGGGCGAAACCGGGAGAATGCGCCGGTATTCGCCGCCCAGCGGGGGACCTACGACAAAGACGGTCAATCCTTTCGGGGCGGTGTCCCCGGCAGCACCCCATCGACCTGATGAGCTTCTGCACCCTCCACCGGGATATGACCCGGAACGCCGTGGCCCTCTGCGGTGTCTATGAGGGACCGCTGGACACCTATCTGCGGGAGAATCCTCAAATCAAGTACATTTTCCTCTGCCTGGATGCTGACGGCCCCGGCAGAGAAGCGGCGGAACAGATGAAAGAGAAGTACGGTCAACAGGGCTATGTGGTATCCTACAAGCCCCCGCCTCGCGGGAAGGATTGGAACGAATGTGCAGCGACACGTTGCTGCAAATAAACTTTAACTGGGCCATGGGCCTGGAAGGAGGTAAAAACAGCGGGGAGAACGAAAGTTTTCCCTAACTGATATTCCGAGAAGTGGAATGAAGGGGTAACGCCCTGAAACGCTTCCCCTGAGACTGCGTTGGAGGAAAGGGAGCGCAATTTCCCAGACTGACACAGCACGCTGAAGTCGGCTGAACACACTCGCCTTACACGAGGTAACAGACGGTAGGGCAAAAGCGAGCCAGAGGTGGCCGCGAGTGATAGGCCGGGGGTTCATAACCGCATATGGCGAGAATCGCAGAAATGCTGACAAAATCCCGAATGTACAAGTCTAAATCCAGAGCGGTCCAAAAGGCCGCAGCCGTGAAAACGGCGTGTGTGAGGTGGAGTAAAACTGTTCGTTATGAAACACCTTATGGCGTTACAGGCGTCATCCAGCACACAGGCTTATAGGGAAACCTAAGTGCGGTTGCAAAAGGATAGGAGTATCGGAACGTGGAAAGTTCCTGACGCGGAGCCATTGCGGGCGAAGAAGCGCTGGAAAGGAAAATCGTGTCGCCGCTTACCGGAGGTGCGGTATAACTTTTCTCAATCGGGAATGAAACAGCAGCCATGGTACCAAGGAAGCCGTGAAAAAAGTAAGCGGTGGAGGGACGGGCTGTAGTCAGGGTAAGGTTGCAAGAAACATCAGATTACAAACAAACTCCATAGGTTCTAGTAGGACTAAGAAAGGCCGAATCCCAAACAGGAAAGTAGGCCGACTATGGCAACAAAGGACAAGGCTCAAAAGAAAGTAAAACTGCGTCATGCGGAGTACTATGACTTTCAAGAAATCCAAGATGAGCTGTATGCGGACAGTTTGAAGGGGCGGGAATTTAAGCATCTGGTGGATGTTATCTCGCTGCCTGAAAACATACGTCTTGCATATCGCAACATCAAGGCGAATCACGGGAGTAAGACCGCTGGCACAGACGGCAGAACAATCAGGGACTTGGAAAAACTTTCGGACGAAAAGCTGGTTGCGCTGGTACAGCGAAAACTTGACTGGTATGAACCACAAAGTGTCCGCCGCGTGGAAATCCCGAAAGGCAATGATCCCACAAAAAAGCGGCCATTGGGGATACCGACGATACTGGACAGGCTGATACAGCAGTGTGTGCTGCAAGTGTTAGAGCCCATCTGTGAAGCAAAGTTCCATGACCACAGCTATGGGTTTCGCCCCAATCGGAGCCAGGAGCACGCAATTGCAGCGGTCTATAAAAACATCCAGCTCTCCCACTACTATTTTGTGGTTGACGTTGACATCAAAGGATTAACACGCATAAAGAATGTTTTGTAAATCTGCGGAGAAGTAACAACATGGTGTAACAGCGCCATGCTGTTACTTCTTTTACTTGCGATATTCCGGAGAAAAATCAATTTCTCCAATAAAATTGTAGTGTACGTCTATCCGCTGTACGCGGTGGCCGCTGGATTTGTCAGCTTCATGGACAACGATCTTTTCCACAAACTCATGCAGAAGCTGAGGGGTCAACTCTGTCGGCTCGGTGTACTTCTTTACGATTTTCAGAAAACTCTTAACATTGACGGCTTGCACCTCAGCGGCCTCAACAATGACGCTCAGACTTTCAACGGACTTTTTCAATTCTGCCTGCTCCGCTTCATAGGTTGCGGACAGTTTGGCAAACCGTTCATCTGTTAGTTTGCCCGTCACATTGTCCTCAGAGAGCTTTTGTCAAGGGCAAGTTTCAAGAATCTCTCATTTTCCTCAAGCCAAATAAGACTTCAATATTGGTTCCGCTTCTTCCAATTCCGCTTTGCAGTCTGATTTCCGCGTGATGATACTGCGCAATATGCTTGACAATCGACAGCCCCAAACCGGTGCCGCCGGAGGCCTTGGAGCGGCTTTTGTCCACCCGGAAAAACCGCTCAAACACTCTGGCCTGATACTCCGGTGGAATTCCAATCCCAGTATCTTTTACGGAAACAGTTATGGCGGTATCGCCTGCTGAAACAGCAACCTCTACCTTTCCGCCATCTATATTGTATTTGATGGCATTATCAATCAGATTATAGAGCATTTCATGCAAGAAGCCCCGCACTCCGCTTATCTTGGCGCTTTCGCCAGTCACAGATAGGGAAATATGTCGTTTCTCCGCCTGCTCCCGCAGAGCGGAGGCCGCGCTGTCCGCAAGCTCCAGAAGGTTTACCTCTTCCTTTGCCGGTGCGATTCCCTCGTCCAGCTGCGACAGGTGGATGATGTCCTCCACCAGCGTTACCAGCCGCGCCGCCTCTGTGCGGATCACGCCCACGAACTGCGGAAGATCCTCTTGCTTGACAAGGCCGTTCTCCAACAGCTCGGCGCTGCCCATGATGGATTGCAGGGGGGTTTTCAATTCGTGGGACACGTTGGCGGTAAACTCCCGGCGGCTGCGCTCCGCGACGGCCTGTTCTGTCACGTCAAAGGCCAGCAACACCGTTCCTGCCGCAGCACCGTCCGCCGTGATCCGGCTAATGTCAAACTGAACCTCCCGGTCGTTCCGCATCGCGCGGACTTCGCTGTGTCCTCCTTCCAGCGCGGTCTGAATGGCGAGGTTGATCTCATGGTCACGGTCTACCACAAGGAAGTCCTGCCCAACGCAGGCGCTGCTTGCATGGAAGATCGTCCTCGCAGCGGGGTTGATGCTTAAAATCACACCTTTTCTGTCCAGAAGGACAAGCCCCTCGCTCATGTTTTCTGTGATCTGTTCAAATTCTTCGGTTTTTCTTCTCAACTCCCGGAGTTGCGCCTCGATCTGCCGGTATTGCTGGTGGATACGCCCCAGGAGGGGGGATAATTCCTCGTAGGCGTCGTTTTCCAAAGGCTTATCCAAATCCAGACGGTTCAGCGGTGCAACAATGCGCTTTGCCATCCGGCGGGCCAGCAGCGCGGAGAGAATGACCGCCAGGATCGCAGTCAGCAAAATCGGCTGAAGCATCCCCATTGCCAGGGCAAACACCGTCAGCTGGCTGATGGAAATGCGCAGGATGGTTCCGTCCGTCAGCCGCTGTGCATAATACAGCGTCCGTTCAGTCAGTGTCTCCGAGTAGCGGACCCCGCCGCTTTCACCTTCGGCCAGGGCCTCTTTTACCTCCGCCCGGCCCGCGTGGTTTTCCATCTCCGCCGCCGGGACGTGGGTATCAAACAGCACTTCGCCGTCAGCGGCGATCCAGGTCAGACGAAAATCTGCTGTGGATGGGAATCGATAGGGGGAAGCCAACTGCTCCAGGTAATCCAAGCCGTCCGCCTCTACTCCATAGGAGGCCAGACGGAGTTCATCCCGCAGTTGTTTCTCCTGGACGTTTCTGTAATAGTCATACAGACAGCCCATGATGATCACCAGGCTTGCCAGGAGAACGGAAACCGCCGCCAGCAGGATAGAACGGAAGATTTTCTTTGTCATGTCTTTGCCTCCAACCGGTAGCCGATATGCCGCACCGTTTCAATCATCCCGCCATAGTCCCCCAGCTTCTGCCGGAGCGTTTTGATGTGCATATCCACCGTCCGCGTTTCCCCAGCATAATCCACGCCCCAAATATCGGACAAAAGCTGTTCTCTGGTGAACGCAACACCGGGGCGGGAAAGGAACAGCCGGAGCAGTTCAAATTCTTTGTAGGTAAGCGGGATACGCGCTCCGTCTGCGGTAACTGTCCGTTCTTCCAGATCAACCGTCAGGCCACTGGCTGTCAGCTGCTTTGCTGCGGGGGTGGGACGGCAGCGGCGCAGGACGGCTTTTACTCTCGATACCATTTCCATCATGCCGAAGGGTTTCACCAGATAATCGTCCGCACCCAAATCCAGGCTTTGAATTTTGTCGTACTCCGCGCCCTTGGCGGTGGCCATGATGATTGGAATATTCGCAAGATGCGCCGCCGCTTTCATTCGCCGCAGCAGCTCCACGCCGTCCATTCCCGGCAGCATAACATCCAGAATGACAAGCTCCGGCCTCTCTGTTTCCAGTGCCGCCAGAAACGCTCCGCCGTCCTCAAAGCCCCTGGCCTCGAAGCCGGTGGATCGCAGGGTGTAAAGCTCAATCTCCCGGATGCTGGCATCGTCCTCTACACACCAGATCATAACGTTTCTCCTTTATGTTCGCCCGTCACGGCAAAAATCACCCATTCTGCAATGTTGACCGCGTGATCTCCAATGCGCTCCAGATACTTGTCGATCATCAGCAGATCAAGGGCGTGTCCGCCGCAGGCGGGATTTGCCGCGATATTCCCAATCAGCACCTGTTTTACCCGGTCAAAGCATTGATCCACAATGTCGTCGTGGGCAATCACCAGCCTGGCCCGGACCGTATCCTTCTGGACGTAGGAATCCACGCTTTCCGTAACCATCCTGATGACCTCCGCCGCCATTTCCCGAATATGGCCCACATCCTCCGGCACATATCCCTGGGTCAGCATCGCCAGGATGATCTCCGCGATGTCGGCGGCCTGATCTCCGATGCGCTCCATATCTGTGATGATCTTCATGGCGGCGGAGATTTGCCGCAGGTCGCGGGCCACCGGCTGCTGCTGGAGCAGCAGTTTCAGACACAGCGTTTCAATATCCCGCTCCATCTGGTCGATCCCGCCCTCCAATGGCTTGACCTGTTCCGCCAACGTGCTGTCACCATTCTCCAACGCCTTCGCCGCCTTGGAGATGGCCTCCTCGCACAGCGCGCCCATCTGGATCAGCTCCGTATTCAGAAGGGCGAGCTGGCTGTCAAATCTGCTCCGCATCACCCAAACCTCCCTGTGATATAGTCCTCGGTCCGCTGATCCTCCGGTTGAGAGAACAGCTTTTCCGTTTCGTCATACTCGATCAGCTCTCCCAAGAGGAAGAACGCCGTGCGGTCTGAAATACGCACCGCCTGCTGCATGTTGTGGGTCACGATAACAATAGTGTACCGCTCTTTCAGCTGCATTGCAAGCTCCTCAATTTTAGAGGTGGAAATAGGGTCCAGGGCGCTGGTGGGTTCGTCCATCAGCAGCACCTTCGGCTCCACGGCCAGGGCGCGGGCGATGCAAAGCCGCTGCTGCTGGCCCCCGGACAGTCCCAGGGCGTTCCTTTTCAGCCGGTCTTTCACCTCGTCCCAAATCGCCGCGCCGCGGAGGGACTGCTCCACAATATCGTCCAGCTTGGCTTTGCCTTTGATGCCATGGGTGCGGGGGCCGTAGGCGATGTTGTCATAGATGCTCATGGGGAAAGGGTTGGGTTTCTGGAACACCATGCCGATCTCCTTGCGCAGAGTGCTTACATCCAGGCCGGGGGCAAAAATGTCCGTATCCTGATACTGCACCTCCCCGGTAATCCTGACGCCGGGGATCAGATCATTCATGCGGTTCAGCGTTTTCAGAAAGGTTGACTTTCCGCAGCCGGAAGGGCCGATCAGGGCGGTGATGTTTTTTTCTGGGATTTGGATATTGATATTTTTCAACGCCTGGGTACTGCCATACCACAGGCATAGATTTTTTGCGGTGATCGCGTGATTCATAACGCCCTCCTTTTCTTGAAGCAGCGGCCCGCCAGGGCGGCGGTCAGATTGACCGCCAGTGTCAGGAGCATCAGAATCGCGGCAATGGCAAAAGCCACACCGAACTCCCCCTGCTCCTTCGCGTAGACATACAGCGCCACGGTGAGGGTAGCCCCCGGACTGGCGAGGCCGGTAAAAAAGCCGTTCAGCGCATGGGCAAAGCCCGCTGTGAACAGCAGCGCCGCCGATTCCCCCAAAATGCGCCCCACCGACAGGATACAGCCGGTGATGATGCCGTCCGCGCACCCAGGTAGTACCACGGTGCGGATGACCCGCCACTTTCCGGCCCCCAGGCCAAAGGCCCCCTCGCGGTAGCTCTGGGGCACAGTTCTCAGGCTCTCCTGGGTCGTTCGCATGATGGTGGGCAGGTTCATGATAACCAGCGTCAGCGCACCCGCCAGCAGAGAGGTTCCCAACACGCCGGTAAACACCAGCATCCCCACAAGGCCGTAGATGATGGACGGGATGCCGGAGAGGGTTTCCGCCGCGTACTCGATGACAGACACCAGACGCTTATTTGCGGCGTACTCGGTCAGATAGACCGCCGCCCCTGCCCCCAAAGGCAGGACGATCAGCAGGGCGGCAAGGATGATGTAGATGGTGTTCAAAATGTCCGGCAGGATACCGATGGTGTCCGACAGGTAGCTGGGTTTGGTGGTCAGCAGCTCCCAGGACAGGTTGGGGAGGCCCGCAGCCAGCACATAGCCTATGAGGAACAACGCCAGAGCGCACACCAGCAGCACCGACAGGGCGCACAGCAGCCCCATTACACCGATATAGGCCCTCCGGGATGGGGAGATTGGTCTGTCCAGCATAATCAGCCCTCCTTTTGCCCCTTGAGGAAGAAATTCAACACGGCGTTGATCAGCATGATGAACAGAAACAGCACCAGGGCGATGGAGAACAGCGCCTGCCTCTGTAGGCCGCTGGAATAGGACATTTCGCTGGATACCGCCGTGGTAAGAAATCGGACGCTTTCAAACAGTGAGGGCATATTTGCCGCGTTGCCGGATACCATCATCACCGCCATAGCCTCCCCGATGGCCCGGCCTACTCCCAGCACCACCGCCGCCGCGATGCCGCTTCGCGCCGCAGGGACGGATACCCGAAAATAGGTTTCTATCGAGGTCGCGCCGAGGGCCAGGGATGCGTCCTCGTACTCTTTCGGTACTGCCTCCAGCGCGGTAATGGATACTTTGATGATGGAGGGCAGAATCATGACCGACAGGACGATGATTGCCGCCAGCAGGCTGGCCCCGTCCGGCACATGGAACAGCGCCCGGGTACCCGGCACAAGCACCAGCATCCCCACCAGACCGTAGACCACAGATGGAATACCCGCCAGGAGGCTGACAGCGGCCTCAACGATGGATTTTACTTGGGTTGGAGCCAGCTTCGCCAGATAAACCGCCGCGAAAAATCCTACCGGGACACCGAACAGGATAGCGCCCGCTGTGCCGTAAATGCTGGTGAGAATGAACGGGAGGATGCCGTATGAGGGCTGTGCGGCGGTAGATTCCCAGGTGTCACCCAGTAGAAAGGGCACAAGCCCGATCTGCCGGATGGCAGGGATGCCGGAGACCACCAAAT
>OFGA01000481.1_pt1 | contig 32901 bp, 28 predicted proteins | sample 1521471 | NCBI WGS metagenome assembly OFGA01 (sample SAMEA3504086, study PRJEB24116) | mouse gut metagenome | biome: mouse gut; feature: mouse-associated habitat; material: faeces | place: Denmark | collected 2011 | reverse complement strand
TAGAAAAAGTCGAAACCAGTATAAAATCAAATGCCCTAATAAATGCCTTAAAACAGCTAATTAAGAAACAGGGGCATCATTTATAAAGTTGTAAAGTAGTGTAAAGAAAGAGATAATGAAGTATAAAAGCAGTATTGGATTGATATGCCTTGGGAGAAAAGCATGACTGATTTGTATGAAGGATTGATAACAAAAAAAGTAAAATTAGCTGTTGTTGGACTTGGATATGTGGGAATGCCTATTGCGGTGTCTTTTTCAGAAAAGGTAAATGTGATAGGATTTGACGTAAATGCAAAGAAAATACAGTTGTATCAGAAGGGGATTGACCCTACGAAAGAGGTGGGAGACAAAGAAATTGAACGATGTAACGTTGAATTTACCTGCGATGAATCGCGATTACAGGACGCCGTTTTTTTTATAGTGGCAGTACCAACTCCGGTGAATATGGATCATACGCCAGCTTTGTTGCCATTGCAAAGAGCAAGTGAGACGGTGGGAAAACATTTGCATAAAGGTGCAGTGGTAGTTTATGAATCAACAGTATATCCGGGTGTTACAGAGGATGTCTGCGTACCTCTTTTGGAGAAAAAATCAGGTTTAATTTGCGGGAGAGATTTTAAAGTGGGTTATTCTCCGGAAAGAATTAATCCTGGTGATAAAGTGCATTGTTTGAAAAATATAACCAAGGTTGTGTCAGGAATAGACGAAGAAGCATTAAATATTATAGCAAAAGTATACGAAATGGTTATAGAAGCAGGAGTGTACAGAGCAGAAACTATAAAGGTGGCAGAAGCAGCAAAAGTTATTGAAAATGCGCAGAGAGATATTAATATTGCTTTTATGAACGAATTATCTATTATGTTTCATAAAATGGGAATTGATACGAAATCGGTATTGGAAGCAGCGGCAACGAAATGGAATTTTCTGAGATTTACCCCCGGTTTGGTTGGCGGACATTGTATTGGAGTTGATCCATATTATCTTACCTATAAAGCAGAGTCGTTGGGATACCATTCGCAGATTATTTTGTCAGGAAGAAGGATCAATGACGATATGGGAAGATATGTTGCAGAGAACACTGTAAAATGTTTGATTAAAGCGGATATTCATGTAAAAGAAGCAAAAATTCTGATTATGGGAATAACGTTTAAAGAAAATTGTCCAGATGTTAGAAACACAAAAGTAATAGATATTATTAATGAATTAAGAAGTTATGGAGTGGAACCAATTGTAAGTGATCCGGAGGCAGATCCGGAGGAAGTAAAGAAAGTATATGGAATTGAATTATGTGATTATCAAAAGATCAGTGGATTAGATGTGATTATTCTGGCAGTTGGACATAAAGTGTTTTTGGAATTATCAGATACAGAAATATTTGATAAATTTGTATCAAAAGAATTAAATAAGAGAGTGATCATTGATGTGAAAGGGATTTTGAATAAAGATTCTGTAGAGAAAAAGTGTTTGTATTGGAGGCTTTAGACTGAAAGGTTTGGATATAAGATTCAAAGAAAATAAGGCGATAGGAGGTATGGCTTATGATAAGATTTTGCGATAAAGAAGTGTATAATATAATAGAAGGTGAAGTCACAAGAACTCAGTTATTGAAATTTTTTTTGGAGAATAAATCGAATAGGTCCGCAATTGTAGGAGTATATAATAAAAGTGGATCATATAAAGGCATAATCACATATCATGCGCTGCTTGAGTCAGAAGAGTTAGATGAGTGTATTGATACACATATACTAACAATATCAGAAGATTTTTGGAAAGAGGCAACCGAATTTTTTAGGGGGGGGGGACAGAGAGATAAACTTGTCACAGTTGTAAATAATAATAAAGAAATTTTAGGATTTGCATATGACGATGATGATATGAATTATGATACAATAGATATGGTGATTAAGGTACTGGATAAAAACTTTTTTTGGCCAGAGCGTTATCATAAGGTTCGATTGATTGTAATTTCTGATTTAAATGAACTGGGTTGGAAATGTTTCAAACTTTTTAAACATGCTGGGTTTAAGGTATGTGTAATTGGAGAAAAATGGGAGTGGTTTGGTTTTCAGAGTGGAAAAGGTTTGCTTGATTATCCGGATTATGAAAAGCTATATATATATTCAGAAGGTACAGAACCAATCAGAGAAGAAATTGAGTACGGGAAATCTTTTTATAAAAGTGTATTTGGATGTTTTTTCTTTTTGAGAAGCATTGCTTTTGAAAATGCAAGGAGCGTATTTCGAGATGAAATGAGAAAATTGAAGCAAAAAGGTATTGAAACATATGAGTGCAGTATACCGAGTTTTTCCGAGATAAATTACAAAACAGAAGATGAAAAATTAAGCGAGGCATCGGCATTAGATTTGCGACGGTATATAGATTATAATTTTGATTATACAAGTACACAGTTGGAATGTTTATATCGTATTTATGGGATAGAGAATGTAAAAATCCTGAAGAATTACCAGGAAGACAATACAAATGTAGTTCCGCTTGGAGAACTACAGGGGATATCAATGAAGAACGTTCGGTATAATAAACGAATTTATCTGATAGGACCATGTATAGTAGGTGGGTATGGATGTCTTGCTGATAATGCATTATATGGTTATCTTCAAAAATGTGTAGAAAAATTTAGATACCAGGTAGTATCGGTTACAAGTGCAAATGTTCGTGCTGATTTGTATCAATGTATTAGTAGCATTCCAATACGGGAACATGATATAGTTCTGGGAATAAATATTTCCAGCTGGTTCGATCAAAATGCAGATAGAAATAATATACTAAATTTAAAGTCGATTTATGATAATGAAAATAGGAAAAATCTGTTTTGTAATCAACCCATACATACAAATGCATTGGCGAATCGATTAATAGCAGATGAAATTATGAAAAGATATTTAATTCAGAAAATAAACGAATTGTCAAATAAAAAGAACAACCGGTATATTCAAAAAGGGGAATTGCTCAATCAGAATGCAATTTGTACCATTAATGAGTATGTGAGTCGTATTCACTTAGCTGATGGAGACAAAAGAGCAGGAGCTATTGTGATGAATGGGAATCCTTTTACGCTGGGTCATAGATACTTAATTGAATATGCAGCAAAATCGATGGACAAGGTGTATGTTTTTGTTGTTCAGGAAGACAGGTCTTTTTTTAAATTTAAAGACAGATTCGAGATGATTCGGAAGGGGACAGGTGATATTGAAAATGTTATAGTTGTTCCAAGCAGCGAATGGGTTATTTCTTATAAAACAATACCGATTTACTTTGAAAAGGAAGTAAAACAGGAAATGAAAGTAGATGCTCAATACGATCTGGAAATTTTTGGGCGATATATTGCGCCAAAGCTCGGGATTCAGAAACGCTTTGTAGGAGATGAACCAATTGATAAAGTAACGAGACAGTATAATGAACAAATGAAAGAGGTATTATCATTGTTTGGTCTGGAAGTTGAGATCATACCCAGATTGGAGAGTTGCGGTGAGATTATTAGTGCTTCAGGAGTGCGTAAATATATAGAAGAAGGAAACTGGGAGAGACTTAAAAGAGTGGTGCCGGATGTGACTTATGAAGTGTGTAGAAAATATGCAAGTCGAAAGAATGAAAACATTTGATAAATTAGTTGTGATATCAAAATAAAGGGATTTTGAATAAAGATTTTGTATAGAAAAAGTGCTTGTATTGGAGAGAGCAGGTTGTTAAGATTTTATTGCATGGCATGTAGTAAATGAAAGATAGGAGCTATGACGGATGATACGATTTTGTGATAATGAAATTTGCTGTATAACATATGCTGAATTGAATAGAGATGTACTTTTGAATTATTTTTTTCAAAATGGAATGGATAATGTTATTTGTATTATTGATAATGAAGGGAAATTTATAGGAAAAATTACATACTATGGATTAATAAATACCGATTGTATTTCTGACGCCATTGACCAGGAGTGCGTAATTTTGAATAAAGAGATTTGGGGGAAGGCAAGAGGTTATTTTTTGCATTGTGAGCGCAGAATAAATGAATCAGTGCTTCTTCCTGTGATAAATGAAAGAAGAGAATTGCTTTGTTTTGCTTACGAAGATGCTGATGCTAATAGAGAAATACGAATGTTGAGAGAATTATTAGAGAATGAAAACGCTTTACAATTTCCTGATGTATTTCCGCAATACAAATATGTAAAAATATATGAATTGAATGAGCTGGCTTATTTTTTTGCGAAATATCTGGAACATCATCGTGTAGATGTGGAGGTTATTGGTCAATTATGGAGCGGTTTATTTGAAAGCAAAAATTATCAGGCACATAATTATAATTGTATGGAAGTATATGCAGAAGGAATTGGAATTTCCAAAAAAAACTGGGTTGAAAGGCTATTACAAAGTGTTTCAGCAGAGTTTGAATGTATAGATGTTATTTATGAGTCTAATGTAAAAAAAGAAATCATTCAGGATGCATGTGTGGGGGGGGGGCAGCGAGCTTATTAAACGTTTGAAGAGGGAAAAGGAAATTGTAATCCTGGGAATCGGACGTGAGTCTCAAAATGTTTTTGATTTTTTTGTGCAGAATGATCTTAATATATGTTGTTTTGTAGATGAGAGTTATCAGGAACAATTACATAAATTGTTTGGATTAGATATATTGTGTATGAAAGATGCAATGGCTAAATATGCAAATGCGGTTTTTGTTGAGTGTAGATGTAAACATAGTACCTGGGGAATGGGAGGAGTAGATTATTATGATTATATAGGATATAAAAGAAATGAGAGATTCTATTTGATTAAAGATTATATGGATGTAGAAGATAGTAATCTGATTCATATATTGATGAATCAGAAAGTAGTTTTTTTGGGCGATATTGGATTGTGTAATTTTTTGTATAGTTATTTTGTTCAAAAAATAGGTTTGGACATAGGTTATCTGGATATCATGCAGCAATATGAGAGTCAGGAAAATATGAAGTTTCTCAAGGCTGATGATTTAGAAAAGAATGTAACGTGTTTAATAGTGTTTCCGGAAATTTTTGAACAGAAGCGAAGAAAACAGCAGGAAGAGAAGAAGCAGCAGTTAATTAAATATTTGGTTAGAAATGAATTGTATGATTATACTGATTATTTTACAAATACGTATGCATTCATCAAAATAGAAGAAGAACGAGTAAAAAAATTTAGAAAGATTTGGTTTATGCCAAAACGAATTATTTTGAGTGCAACTGAAAGCCATTGTGGCAATATATTTTTTAAAGGGTTATTAGACGGACATCCATCTATTCTGATGTTATACAACTGCAGTTTAAATGATGATTTATTTTGGGTATGTATTTATTTATGTACAATAGAACCGGCTAAAATTATGCGGACTTTTTGGGAAATATGTGAGAAAAAGAACTATTTGGAGATATTTCATGACGTATCCGCATTTAATCAAAAAATGACTGAATTATTGGAAATGCATACAAACTTTACATCTCAGGAATTATTTGTTATGATTCATATCGCGTTTATGTATATGAACGGAAGAAACATATCGAAAATGGATATAAAAGATGTTGTTATATATTGGGATCCGCATTATGTAAACAGGGAAATTATAGAAGAATCTACAAGATGGTTAGGGGAAGAGAATGTTAAATGTGATATTCTTAATATAGTTCGCAATATCATTACAGTAAACGGAAAAGTAAGAAATTTCTTTTTACAAGAGAATTATGACAGAAATAAAGCAATTTATAAGATTATGACTTATCCGTCAATTGAGAAAAAGGATTATCAATATAATGACAGGCTGGTTATAAAGTTTGAAGATTTAAAAACTCATCCTAAAAAAATATTATCTGATTTGTGTAACAGATGGGGGATAGAATGGTCAGAAACGTTAATGACAACGACGATAAATGGGTAGAAAGACACTTATTATGATGGACAAAAAATGGTAAGTGATTTTGATTTAAAGGCTGTTTATAATACTAATGAAAATTATTTTACTGAATTTGACCGGTTTAGAATGTGCATAATCAACGCACCTTGGCAAAAAAAATATGGATATCCATTTGTTAAGACATCTTTATATACAAGGAGAGAGTTGCAGGAAATGTTTTCGAAAAAGTTTAAATTGGAAGATATGATAGAATTTGGGAGCGAGAAGTTGAGATTAGAGTATTATATTAAACTATATAATTTTATCAGCTATAAGTTATATGAAATTAGAATGATGGAAATGATTCATGATCAGTGAAATCTGGTTGGAATAAAGAAGGTCTGTGATTATTTGGGAATGATTAGAGCTGATTTCGGGTAACAATTCACAGTAAAGATTTATTAAGAAATACCGATATAATAATATAAATGCTAAATATGTATTAATGTTGTATATTGGGAAAGCGTATATAAAATAAATGTTTGTAAAAAGTAAATAGAAGTCAAAATAGGTAAATATGGGCATTAATGAATGCGAGATACAGAAAGCATTATTGAAAAGGATAATTAGGAAAGAATTTTGAGTAAAAGGCCAGCTATATTTTTAGATCGAGATGGAGTTATTACAGAAGAATATGGATATATATGCCAGATTGAAAGGGTGAAATTATTTCCATATGTGAAGGACTGTGTTGATTTTATACACAAGAAAGGATATTATGTGTTTGTGATCACCAATCAGAGTGGGATTGCAAGAGGAATTTTTACGGAACAGGAACTTCTGAATTTGAATGAGAGGATTAGAAAGAAAACAGGCGTGGATGCGATATATTATTGTCCGCATCATGTGCAGGGAAAAGTAAAAAAATACATCGTTAATTGTAAATGTAGAAAACCGGGGACAGATCTTATTCAGCAGGCGTGTAGAGAATATAAGGTAGATTTGGGAAGATCATACCTGGCGGGTGACAGAGCAACCGACATAAAAACTGGTAAAAATGCAGGGATAAAGACGATATTATTGAACAGTGGATATGGAATAGAGAAACTGGAAGAAAGTGTAGAACCAGATTTTATATTTCAGAATTTAAAAGAATTTGTCTTTCATTCGGGTATATTATAATCAAATATTAATACAGTATTAAACGGAAATGATACAGAATTTAGCAGACAGGACAAAGCAGGTATAATAATGAATAATAATTATTTAGCAGAGCTAATAAATACACTGGAGCATACGAAGATATTTGTCTCAAGTGATGAGGAGCGTAGTTTAGAGAATGGAATTGAAACATTGGTCGATTGCTTTACGAATCATAAAATTGAAAAAACACAAGTGTTTTTTATCGGAAATGGTGGAAGTTCTGCGATCGCAAGTCATATGACGGCAGATTTTATGAAAAATGGTGGAATGAGGACATATAGTTTATATGATAATGCAGTGACTACATGTATGGGGAATGATTATGGGTATCAAAATGTGTTTTCCAAACCGCTTGAGCTGTTGGGACAGAGAAACGACTTGCTTGTTGCAATCAGTAGTTCTGGGAATTCGCAAAATATCATCAATGCTGTTGACTGTGCAAATAGAAAAGGTATGGAGACAATTACATTTACTGGATTCAAAATGGATAATCAGATAAGGCAGATGGGTGTAATTAATGTATATGTGCCATCAGAAAAATATGGAATAGTCGAGTCTGTTCATAATCTGTTACTTCAGCAGATTGTAGACATGATTATGGAAAGAGATGGGATTTCTTTATAAAGATGAAGATTAGAATATGAGGAGAAAGAAAATGGTTTCAGTAGTTACAGGTGGTTGTGGTTTTATAGGGTCACATATGGTAGACCGACTGTTATCGGAAGGGCATGAGGTAAGAGTTATTGACAATTGGACGACTGGCAGACCTGAAAATCTCGTACATCAAAAAGAGAATGAAAGGCTCAAAATTTATCATATGGATATTCGTAATAAAGAGGAAATAAGGCCTGTATTTGAAGGAACCGACTATGTGTTCCACTTTGCAGCACTGGCAGATATAGTTCCGTCTATTCAAAGACCATATGATTATTATTCGTCTAATGTACTGGGTACTTTTAATGTGGCAGAGTGTGCAAAAGAAGCAGGTATTAGAAAACTTGTATATGCGGCATCATCTTCCTGCTATGGTATACCAGATGAATATCCAACAAAAGAACATGCAGATATCAGACCGCAATATCCATATGCACTTACAAAAAGACTGGGAGAAGAAACAATTTTGCATTGGGGGCAGGTGTATAAGCTGCCTGTTGTTACACTGCGATTATTTAATGTTTATGGTACAAGATCGCGAACATCTGGAACGTATGGTGCAGTGTTCGGTGTCTTTTTAGCACAAAAGCTCGCCGAAAAACCTTTTACAGTAGTAGGAGATGGGACTCAGACAAGAGATTTTACTTATGTTACAGATATTGCCGATGCATTTTATACAGCGGCGATATCAGATGTGGTTCAGGACACTTTTAATGTAGGTAGTGGAGGGACGTATTCTGTGAATTATCTGTGTGAACTGTTAGGCGGAGAAGTTACATATATTCCAAAACGCCCAGGAGAACCAGATTGTACTTTTGCTGATACGTCTAAAATTGAGAGAGTATTGGGATGGAAAGCAAAAGTTACGTTTGAGGAAGGTGTGCAAAAGGTTCTTGAGAATATTGATTATTGGCGCGAGGCTCCGGTATGGACACCGGATAGTATTGGTGAGGCTACAGAGGACTGGTTTAAATATCTGGAAAAATAAAGGATTAAAATTGTAAAATGGGGAAAATAGTTGATAAAGTTTCATTTCAAACACAAATAAGACCAAAACTAAAAAAAATGGGTAAGAGTATTGCCCTTTGTCATGGTGTTTTTGATCTGGTGCACCCAGGACATGTTATACATTTGCAACAGGCAAAACAGATGGCAGACGTTTTGGTTGTGTCTATAACAGCTGCTGAATTTGTGCGGAAAGGGCCAGAAAGACCTTATTTTGACGATGATATGCGACTGAAAGTACTTGAAGCATTAGAATGCGTAGATTATGTTATGCTGTCCGAAGGTTATACAGTTGATGACATCGTAGAAAGCGTAGAACCAGATTTATATATCAAGGGCGAAGAATATGAAAAGGAGAACGAAGATATTACTGGGAAAATAGCTGTTGAAAGAGAATTGGTAGAACGCCATGGTGGGAAACTGGCGTTTACTACTGGTCAGGTATTTAGCTCCACAAAACTTATTAACACTGCCCTGTCAGGATTACCAGATGATGTAATTCGATTTATGGAAGAATTTGTGACAAAATATTCAATGAAAGATATTAAACAATATGCTGAGAAAGCAAAAAAACTCAGGGTACTGGTCGTTGGCGATGTGATTATTGATAAATATACTTACTGCGAAGTTCAAGGGTTAATGAGTAAGGATATGGGGTATTCTTCAAGATTAAATTATTCAGAGGAATATCTTGGCGGAGCAGTGGCGGTTGCCAGGCATCTTAGTAGTTTTACAGAGAATGTGACTTTGATGTCAACAGTTGGCAACGAGGAAGAAATGCGGTTAAAGCTATTTGATGGACTGGCAGATAAAATGCGACTTAAACTTACTTATAGTAAAAATTTTCCTACTATTATAAAACATCGTTATCTTACAAGAAATGAAAAAAGAGAAGAATATAGAAAAATATTTTCAATTAATAATATACCTGAGTTTATGGAATATGAAGAAGAGGCAAGAGAAAATTTTTATAAAAGTCTTGTAGATAAAATCGATGAATACGATGTTGTATTTCTCTGCGATTTTGGTCATGGTTTAATAAACGAAAGAATAGCGGATATTGTGCAGAAGAAAGCAAATTTTTTAGTATTAAATTGTCAGGCAAATTCGGCAAATTATGGATTAAATGTAATTACAAAGTACTATAGGGCAGACGCATTTACATTAGATCAAAAAGAATTAAAACTGGCTTTTCCAATGTATATAACAGACGAACGTTCTGCATTAGAAAAACTTAGTATGCACCTTGGAGGAAGAGGATGGCTGACAAGAGGGTCTTTTGGGGCGTACGGAATAGAAGACAAAAAAGTTTATGAATGCCCGGCATTTACTTTAACTGTCAAAGATACTATAGGTGCCGGAGATGCTTTTTATTCTCTTGCAGGGTTATATGTTGCAGCAGGAGCGACGGTAGAGCTTGGTACATTTGTAGGAAATATTGCAGGCGCGCTATGTGCTAATATAATTGGGAATAAGGAAGCGATAGAAAAAGTCAATGTATTAAAATATGCGGGAACGCTTTTGAACATATAATTATTAGAGAAAGGAATTTAGAAATGTCAGTGGACATTAAAATGGATTCACATAAGTTGATATACCATCCTGAAACTGTGTCGCGTTGGTTAAATGGAGAGAATATATATCCTATAGAAATAGAAATTTCTCCTAGCGGAGTCTGTAATCATCGATGTATTTTTTGCGCAGTAGATTACATTGGGTATCAGGCAAATTTTCTCAAGAAGGATATTATATTGAGGGATATAGTTCAGATGCAAAAGAAAGGATTGAAAAGCGTGATCTGTTCGGGGGAAGGAGAACCCCTTTTAAATAAGGACATGCCGGATATTGCTAATGGGATCAAGGCAGCTGGCGTCGATGTAGCAATGAGCACCAATGGCGTATTATTTACGAAAGAAAAACTTTTAGACTGCCTGGCAGCATTTACATGGGTACGTTATAGCGTTGCTGCTTTTCAGGAAAAAATATATGATAAGATCCAACGAGGTGGAAACGACGATTTTCATCAGATGAAAGATAATCTGGCAGAAGCAGTTAGAATAAAAAAAGATAAGCATTTAAAAACAACTTTGGGAGTACAATGCCTGTTACTGCCAGATAATGCGTTTCAAATCATTGATATGGCAAAGGAGCTTTGTGAAATGGGACTGGATTATTTATCCATTAAGCCATATTCCCAGCATTTACACAGCCAAAATGTTTTTCAAATTAATTACAATGAAATGTTAGAATTGGAACAGGAAATAAAACAATATGAGAATGAACGTTTCAGTGTGTATTTTCGTGCGAATACAATGAAAAAACTGAATCATGAAAAAGAGTATAAGCAATGTTTGGGTTTGCCGTTTATGACGCATATTGATGCGAAAGGAAATGTGTGGCCTTGTGTAGCACATATTGGTACAGATGAATTATGTTATGGAAATATAAATGAAGAGACATTTGAAGAAATTTGGGAAGGGCCGGGACGTACCGAAGTTGTAAAAAAACTTGGAGAATTAAATGTTAATGAAGTATGTCGACAGGCATGCAGACTGGACGAAATTAATAAGTATCTGGATGCATTGGTTCATCCGGGAGAACATGTAAATTTTATATAAATAAACAATGTAATTGGAGCATGGTATGAGAGTATATATTTGGGGTACAGGAAATGTGACGATACAATATCTAAACATGAAAGAGTTAGATGAAAGCACTATACTGGGATTTATAGAAAGTCATAGAACAAGGGAAACTTTTTATGCTAAAAAAGTATATGAGCCACAGGAAATAAAAGATAAGGATTTTGACTATATTTTAGTTTGCGTGTATCGAAATAGTCAGTCAATCTATCAGACAGCGCTGGAAAACGGACTACCGCCGGAAAAACTGGTATTTATTGATAATTGGGAATGGTTTAATGGTGAGATGGTAACAGTAGGTTATCCCCAGTTTATATGTAATACTGTTAATTCTTATGGTAATTTGGAGAAAGTGAAAGAATTATTTCCGGTGCTGTATCAAAACTTTATTTTTGCTTATGATATGCAGGCAAGAAGATATAGGATAGTTCAGACAAATGGTTATAATTGGACGAATCGGGATAGTGTTTTAGAAAATGATAATTTCAATACAAAAGAATATTGGACTGATTACTTTAGATTCCGGAGTTTTGAGTTGGTAGTTAATGAAATTGTAAGATATAATGTTGAGGGATCGGTGGCTGAACTTGGTGTATTCAGAGGAAAATTTAGCAAACTAATTAATATGAAATTTTCTAACAAAAAGTTTTACTTATTTGATACATTTGATTCGTTTGATCTGAATGAATTTCAACGTGAATTTGGTGATGGAAGATGTCCAGAATCTTTTTATTCCATATTTAAAAACACAAGTGAGCAACTGGTGCTGGATATTATGCCATATCCACATAAATGTATTATAAGAAAAGGCCTTTTTCCAAAGACACTGGCGGGACTGGAAAATGAAAAGTATGCGTTTGTATCGATTGATGTAGATCTAAAAGAATCTATTTTGGCAGGATTGCAATATTTTTACCCCAGATTAAATAAAGGTGGATATATTTTTTTGCATGATTATAATAATTACTTTTTGGATGGGGTGAAAGAGGCGGTAAGAATATATGAAAATGAAATAGGAATGAGGCTAATGAAAGTTCCATATGCTGATGAAGGAGGAACTTTGGTTATTTGCAAATAATTATATGATTGAATGATAGAGGAGATAAAATGGAGGAAAATACAACGCCTTATAGCAGCTTAAAAATATTTGGGCATCTAAAAGAAGTAAATAAAGTGAAGAATGGGGAAAGAATTGCTCCAATATATGTGAGAATTAAACCCACAAACCGGTGTAATCAAAACTGTTATTATTGTCACTATAAAAATCCATATTTGCATCTGGATCAGTATAATCCAACTGATGAAATAGCACGAGAGAAAATGATAGAAATTATAAACGATTTTAAAGAGACTGGAGTAAAAGCAGTAACATTGAGCGGTGGGGGAGAACCGCTTCTGTACTCCTATATTGAAGAGACAATGGAAGAATTGTTGAACGCCGGGATTGATTTATCTATTATTACTAATGGAAGATTTTTATTCGGAAAGAAGGCTGAATTGCTATCTCATGCCAAGTGGGTAAGAATTTCATTAGAGTCAGGATGTGCAGAAACATATGCCAATATAAGAGGAGTTGGAAAAGAAGAATTTCCACTTGTATGTGAAAATATCGAAAATTTTGCAAAAAAAAATAAAAATAAATGTGAATTGGGAATTAATTTTGTTGTTGGCCCCAAGAATTATAATGAAGTGTATACAACTGGTAAGTTGATGGAAAAACTGGGAGCAAATCATATTAAATATACTGCACTAATGAGTGACGAAGCAGATAAATTGCATGCGCCGTTTAAAATGGAAGTTGTCAGTCAGATAAAAAAATTGACACAAGAAGCGCATACGAATTTTCGAATTATAAATCTGTATGAGAGTGATTTTGTAAGTAATGCCGTATTTAAAAGGAATTACAGTTACTGCTCGATAAAGGATTATGTAACAGTGATAGCGGCTAACTCTAAAATTTATTATTGTCACGATAAAGCATATTTAAGTGAGGGAGAGGTGGGAGACATTTCTATAGATTCTTTTAAGAATGTATGGTTTTCAGAAGAAACAACGCGAAAATTTAATATGTTTAATCCGGAGGAGAAATGTAGACATCACTGTGTATATGATGATAGAAATAATTTGTTGAATAAATTTTATGATTTAGATGATCAACATATTAACTTTATATAATGAGGAGAAATATGGAAACTATAGATGAGTTAGCTAAATATATCAGAAAGCAAATTTATAAAATTGCTCACTTTGCAGGTGGCGGACATTTGGGCGCTTCATTTTCTGTGGCAGATATTATTAGTGTGCTATATTTTGATGATGTTTTAAAGTATGATTCTTCAAATCCCATGTGGGAAGAACGAGATAAATTTATTTTAAGTAAAGGGCATGCGAGCTATGCGCTCTATGCTGTATTAGCCAGGGCAGGGTATTTTACAGAAGATGAACTTTGGAATGTAAGCAGACCAGGTTCGGTGTTTGGCGGACATCCAAAGATGTACGATATACCCGGAGTAGAGGCATCTACAGGAGCTTTGGGACATGGTCTTTCCTTTGGAATCGGAATAGCATATGCAAATAAGGCAGATAATAAGCATAGTCATGTTTATGTGATTCTGGGAGATGGGGAGTGTCAGGAAGGTTCTATATGGGAAGGAGCATTGTCTGCACCTACGTTGGAATTAGATAATCTAACCGTCGTCATAGATCACAATAAGCTGCAAGCGATGGATGATTTAAGCCAAATTGTCAGAATGACACCATTTGTGGATAAATGGAGGAGCTTTGGCTGGAATGTAATAGAAATAGATGGCCATAATTATTCGCAAATAAGAGAAGCGCTACTTAGCAGGCAGAAAAAAAGACCTGCTTTAATTGTAGCAAATACTATTAAAGGTAAAGGGGTATCTTTTATGGAAAATGTGCCGATATGGCATTATCGTATGCCAAATGAGCAGGAATTGCCGATATTGATGCGGGAATTGGGATTAACAGAAGAGGATTTAAAATGAGAACAGCTTATTTAGATACACTTTATAATTTGGCAAAAAAAGATAAAAGAATTTATGCACTTATATCAGATAACGGAGCAATTGTTTATGATAAATATCGAAGAGATCTGGCAGCGCAATATATAAATCTTGGAATTTCAGAAGCGAATATGTTAGGGATGGCAGCCGGATTGGCAAGTTGTGGAAAAATACCGTATGCATATACGATAGGTGCTTTTCTCGCATATAGAGCTTTGGAGTTCATACGTAACGATGTCTGTTTACAAAAGCAGAATGTAAAAATAGTGGGGACAGGAGCAGGAGAAGTATATAGTGCGTTGGGACCTACACATCATTCTACAGAGGATATGGGAGCGCTCCGTTCCATGCCCAATCTGACGATATTGTGTCCGGCAAGTCCGTTGGAAGTAAAAAAAGCTACGATTGCTGCTTATGAATATTATGGTCCGGTTTATTTGAGATTAGGAACCAATCGTGAAACAGAGATATACGATGATGATTATTCGTTTGCGATTGGTAAAGGTGTAACTGTAAGAGATGGATCGAGTATAACACTTATTGGAACAGGTAGCATACTAGCGGAGGTTATTGAAGTTGCTGAGCAGTTAAGCAAATTTGGGATTCAGGCACGGGTTATAAATATGCATACAATTAAACCGATTGATACAGAGCTTATTTTACAGGCGGCTGAAGAGACCAGGAAGATAGTAACAATAGAAGATCATAATGTGATCGGTGGATTGGGAAGCGCAGTAGCGGAAGTAATGGCAGAATCTGGAATACATGCAAAGTTGAAAAGATTAGGTTTAACTGATTTTTCAAGCGGATATGGAACATATGCGCAAGTAAAAAAAATGAATGGTATTTCTACCGATCAGCTCGTAAAAGAAGTGAGAGACTGGTTATGAGATGATATTTTAAAGCTATTATTATTTTAAGAAAGGAATTACTATGATTTATCCCAATAAGATTCAAATTGGATTTCAGGAGGGAACATGTCCTTTAAAATGTAATAAATGTCATGCTTTTGGAAAAAATGCAAAAATGACAAAAGAAGCAAGAAAAATGCCTGTAGAGATGGCAAAAAAACTAATAGATGAAATTGAAATGTTGGAAAAGATACCGACCATACAACCACATATTGTAACAGAGCCATTCGCAAATAAAGATCTGAAAGAAATCATACTATATTGTGATGGTAAAGGAATATCGTTCAGTATTATAACAAATGGAATATTATTGGATGAAGATTGGTTAGAGTTTTTGATTAAATACTTAAATCGTAGTAGTACAATATCTTTTAGTCTGGATGCAGTTACACAGGAAACGTACGAAAAAGTCAGAGGTAATTATTCTTTGGAAGATTTAGAAAACAAAATATTATATTTAATAGAGCATCGTGGTAAAAAAGGGCCAAGAGTTAGCGTGAATTTTGTGTATGAAGAAGATAATTATGCTGAAAAAGATTTATTTTTAAATAAATGGAAGTATAAAGTAGATGCAGTACATATTGGTGTGGCGCTTGATTCTGAAAGAAGGATTCCTAACGCATATCGAAAAAGCGATAATATTAAGAAGAGAGAGATTTGTCCTTTTTTGGAAGAAGTGATGACAATTGATTCCGGCGGTGAAATCCGACTGTGTCCCATTGATTCTTTTGGTGAAACAAATTTGGGAAATGTATTCGAAGAAGGTATTATACCGGTATGGAATGGGGATAAACGAAAGCAATATATGGATAAACACCAGCACATGACATTGCAGAAGAAAGATTTTTGCTTTGCATGTGAATGGGGATATAGTCTTTATGATTTTGATAACGTTGAGGACACAGAGGATTTTATTATTAAAAGTGCAGATTATGCAGTGTATTATAATCGCAAGGAGAAGTGGACAGATGGTTAATGAACAGCTGGAATATTACTTGAAACATAATATTTCACCAGAACATCAGGATATAAGTGATTTAAAAATACATTTTGAAAGACGAGAAAAATTGTATAGGCAATGCGGGATACCAGGACTGGCATTCAGAAATGCGGAAATTTTAGAAGTTGGGCCAGGTGGGGGGGATAATACATTGGCTTTTTTCCACTGGAATTGTAAACATATTGATTTAGTGGAAGCGAATCCAACAGCTATCAAAGATATGCGCCGGCTATTTACAGATTATGGGGTACCAGAAGATAAATATCAGATATATAATTGTATAATTGAAAAATATAATAGTACAAAAAAATATGATATTATAGTAGCAGAAGGCTTTATACAACATATATCTAATCAAAAAGAAGTTTTGGATAAATTGATCAGGTTGATTAGAAATAAGGGGATTATTATAATTACCTGTGGGGGAAAAATAAATTTTTTTATAGAGATAATTAAGAGAATGGTGGGACGGGTACTTACAAAAAATATTCCTTCATATGTGGAAAAAGTGGAGTATTTGACAAAAATATTTGCACCACAATTAGCCCAATTAAGGGGAGTATCTAAACTGCCAGAAGATTGGGTGAAAGATAATATATTTAATCCGGAGTTAAATAGTGAATCCAAATTAGATCTGATGAAAGCGATACGGATATTTGATCCGGATTTCGATGTACTCGGGTGTTCACCACAGATATTTACTGATTACTCATGGAGCAAAGATATATGGTATGATTATAAACAGAATTATATAGAACAGTTTCAGAGAAAACGCTTAAGCCTTTTAATGGCAAATATGCCGGAAATAATAGCACCGGTTGAATCGGTAAATGACATGTTAGAATATTTTGAAAATATTATCAACATTGAGAGAGAGTACGAGAGAACACCAGATGTTAATAAAATAGGTAATATGTTGGATGTGATGGAAGAGATGGAACGTCTTGTATATCAATATATGCCAGATGAATTTGTAAAAGTATTTTTTGAAATAAAGGATGTATTAATATGTTTGAAAAACAATGACAGTCCAGATATGAGAAACTATCCTAATTTTTTTAAGGCTTTTGGAAGGACTCAGCAGTACATCAGTTTTGTAAAAAAGTAAAGAAAAGAGGGTTTAAAATGTCTTACATCGATTTTGTGTCAGAGTTGCATAAAGCTACTGTTAGAGATTATATTGGGCGAGTCACCAGTGACGACAAAGCACAATGTGCGATTATAGCCAAAGAATATGGATACGATTATTGGGATGGTGATCGGAAATATGGATATGGAGGATATCGCTATGATGGCAGATGGAAAAGTGTGGCCCGAAAGATAGTTGAATATTATGAGCTAAAGCCTGGTCAAAAAGTGCTGGATATTGGATGTGGAATGGGGCATTTGCTATACGAATTTACAAAGATAGTTCCTGAATTAATGGTATACGGAATAGATATATCTATGTACGCATTGGAACATGCGAAAGAAGAGATTAGGAAAAACCTGCAATATGGACAGGCTCAGGCTCTCCCTTTTAATGATAATGAATTTGACTTGGTAATATCTTTAGCGACGCTGCACAATCTGAAAGTATATGATTTGAAAAAAGCGATAAAAGAGATAGAGCGTGTTAGTAAAAAAAATAGTTATATCATGGTAGAGTCGTTTCGAAATGATCGTGAAGAAGTAAATATGTTATATTGGCAGCTTACATGTGCAAGTTATTATTCTGTGGACGAATGGGAATGGTTATACAATGAGTGGGGGTATAAGGGGGACTATAGTTTTATCTTTTTTGAAGATTAAACTAAATACATGGAACTTATGAAAAAGAAAAAAATTATTTTATTTAGTCCAAATGGTTATGTTGGCAGTTTTATAAAAAAGGAGCTTGAACGGGAGAAAAATGCACAGTTATTTACAATGACAAGGGACAGCTATCCAGAGCAGTTTCCGTTGCATTGTGATATATTAATTTATTCAGCAGCAATTACTTCAGCCAGATGTGAAACTTCCGAAAAGTATGTGCAGGATAATGTTGTGACAGCGGTTTCTATAGTAAATTTTTGTAAAAGTCATAATATAAGCAGAATCATATATCTTTCTACAGATGAGATTTATGGTGAATTAAATGTTAATAAAGTAACTGACAGGGCAGTTATGGTAAATCCCAATTTGTATGCAATAACAAAATATCTTGCTGAGAAAATAATTATGCAGAGCGGGATATCGTATTATATTTTACGTCTTCCAGGGATTGTTGGCCAGGTATGGGGAAATAATTTTATACATAGACTGATGGATAAAATAAAGAATAATGATCAAATAGAATTGTATAATATGGACAGAGAATTTAATAATATTATACATATTGAAGATTTGACAAAATTTATAATTAAATTATGTAACAGAGAAGATATGAAAGAAAATGAAGTTTTTTTGTTAGGCAATACAGAAAATGTATTATTAAGAGATGTGGTTGTTTATATGAAAAAGTTATATTGTTCCACATGTGTCATAAATAATATTGATACAAATTTAAAAAGATATTTTACGTTAGATGTGACAAAAGCCGTAGAGTATGGTTATAGTTCAAAGAATATTAAAATAATTATAAAAGAATTATATTCTATACAGAAGGGAGTAAACTTTGAGTATGAATGACGCATATCGTCCTGCTGGCAAAGACTATTTACATGTAAACGATGATATAAAATTAAAACTGGACTGGGATTATATCGAAAGATTAAAATCGACAGCAGCTGGTGATCAGGAACATAAATGTATGATGTGTCTGCATAATGATATAAGATCACATGTGCATGAAATAATAAATGTGTATCCAGAAGGTGCATATGTGCGCCCGCATTACCATCCGTTTAAAACAGAAACTAAAATAATGATTGAAGGTAAGATGCAGGTGGTTGTTTTTGATCAAATGGGTGAAATAATTGACGAATTTGTAATGAACAAGGACGGAATCTTTATTTTCAGATTGGACAGAGGGATTATACATACAAATATACCGCTGACAGACGTTGTTTTTTACGAAGTAATCGAAGGGCCGTATAAAGGAAAAGATGATAGTATTTTTCCTGATTGGGCGCCAGATCCAACGGATAATGAAAATGTTAGAATTATAATGGAAAAAATAAAGAACATAAGCAGGCAGGATTAAGGAGCGGAGCAGGAAATGAGGAACAAACTATTATTCGTAGTTCCACCATGTATAGCAAAATCTGAACTAACGTTACAGACAGACAAAATATTTTCTGGCAAAATTAGAAAAGAGGTACCATTAGGCGCTTTGTCATTAGCAACTTATATGAAGTATAAGTTGAATGTTGAAGTGTTTGTGTTGGATTTGAATTTGTTATTTTTTGAGTTGATCCAGGAAAGAAAAATAGATAGTGAGAATACACCGGAAAGTTATATTAAAAAAAGGATTGGGGAATTAAAAGATTATAATTTTGATTTTTGTGGTATTTCTGCAATTTTTAATCCGACATATGGTTATCTGAAGATAATTAGTCAGGTTGTCAGGGAAATATTTCCGAATTGTGTTGTAGTGGCTGGAGGTGGAGTACCAAGCAATCTGATGGCTGAAGTTTTTAATAATGCTCCCTGTATAGATATCATTTCATATGGAGAGGGAGAAATAGCAATTTCAGGTTTTATTTCTTCAGTTGATGAGCAACAATTTTTGGATAAATCACTGAGCTTGATGACGCGCGAAAAATTGGAGAATGGTTTCCAATGCGTTTTTGAGTTTATAGACAATTTAGATGAAATACCACCGCTTGATTTTTCACTCATAGAGTTTGAAAAATACAGTAGTCATGCTCATTCCCAAGCGGTACAAAAGATTGTTTCAATGCCTCTTATGTTTTCCAGAGGTTGTCCATTTAACTGCTGTTTCTGCGCTTCACATAGCATACATGGAAAAAAGGTGAGATATAATAGTTTGGAACGTATTAAATCTGATATTAAGCTATTTTATGATAAGTATCATGTAAATACGATAACGGTCTGGGATGATAATTTTTTTGTGGATAAAGAAAAGGCAACTGATCTGCTGGACTATTTTATGGAATTGAATATGACAGTAGAATTTGTGAATGGTTTTCCTGTTTATCGTATGGACGATGACATGGCAAGACGATTGAAAATAGCAGGTATAGATGTTGTAACTTTAGCAATTGAATCAGGAAGTCCCAAAGTATTAAAGGACATCATTCACAAGCCGTTAAATTTAGAAATGGTACCTAAAGCAATAGACTGTCTGAAAAGGTATGGCATTTATATAAAAGGTCTGTTTGTTATCGGATTTCCAGGAGAGACATTAGAAGATATTCAGGAAACGATGGAGTTTATTCATAATAGTGAACTAAATTGGGTCGATATATTTATAGCATCACCATTACCAGGTAGCGAGTTGTATGAAGTCTGCAAATCAGGAGGATATTTAAAAGATAATAATCCTGAAACGTGTAGTTTTTGGGAAGGCAATATAGAAACAGAATTTTTTAATGTGGAACAGCTTGAAAATATACAAGTCTATAATATGATTAAGAAAGATTTTGTGAATAATCTGGATATGAAAAATAAAAATTGGAGTAGAGCGTTAATAAATTATGAGTATGTAATCAATGCGAATCATGAAAATCCATTTGCATATTATTATGCAGCAAAAGCGGCGAAAGAGCTTGGTATGAAAAATAAAATAGATAAATATTATCAGGCATATTTGCGAATAAGAAAAAATAATAGCAAATGGGAGAATATTTTTCAAAGATTTATGAGAGAATCGGTAGAGTTTCCTGAATTAAATATGGATAAATGAGGTTAAGAGGTTTATTATGTATATAATATTAGGAGCTTCCAGTTTTATTGGCAGACATTTGTACAAATATTGCAAAGAACAAAAAATCGATGTCCTAGGAACATATTATGAGCATTCACTTGATCCAGACTGGGTTAAGTTTAATATATGTACAGACAATCTTTCGGATAAAATCGGATGTTATTTGGATAAGCAAGTGCAAAATGCAATAATTATTTGTGGAGCCAATACAAGCATTGATAAATGTAAAAGAGATGAAGAGGCCAGTAATTTCTTAAATGTTATAGGGACGAAAAAGATAATTGAACAGGCCGGCAAGCTGGGAATTAAATGTGTTTTTTTGTCTTCAGAAGCTGTTTTTGATGGAAAACAGGGGATGTATACAGAGGAAGATATCCCAAATCCCATTACGCTATATGGAAAGCAGAAATTACAAATTGAACAATTTATAATTAAAAACGTGGAACAATATCTTATTTTTAGGATAAGCAGAGCGTCAGGATGCAGATATGCTGAAAAAGATATTTTTGATGAAATATACAAAAAAATAATAAATAATGAGGAGATCGTGTGCCTTAAAAATCAAAGATTTTGTTTAACAGAAGTAAATGATATTGCAAAAGCTATTATTGAGGCACTGGATAAAGGGATAAACGGTTTGTATCATTTGTCAAGTAATAATTATATTTCACGATATGAGCTGGTTAATCTCTGTATAGAAAAAGTATTTGGCACTTATAATAAAGTTGTGGAAAAAGATTATGATGAGATTTCCTTTTTGGACAAACGACATGTGTTGGGTGGATTGAAAGGAGATAGATTAGCTGAAATGTTGCAGGTCAATTATATGAGTATTGATGATATTTTAAATCATTATAAGCATACATATGAAGCAGAAAGATTTAAATAGTAATGATAAAATAAATAGAATGGGATGAACGATGAGATGATTGAAGTATGGAATAATACGATTCATCAAAAGGAATTAAATAATTTCAATAAGGCAGTAGCTGAACGGAATATTATGGAAGGGCCGGGTTTAACAGAATTTGAGAAATGTGTAAAGGATCTGCTAAAGGTGGATTTTGTGATAGGCACATCCAGTGGAAGTGCTGCGTTGACTTTAGCTTTGATGGGGATAGGAATTATGCCGGGAGACGAGGTTATTGTTCCGGATTTAACGTTTGTTGCGACAGCTAACGCAGCCTGTATACTGGGTGCTGATGTTGTCGTAGCACCTGTGAAAGAAAACTATACGCTTTTAGATGAAGATGCCGTTGATGATTTTATTACCGAAAAAACAAAAGCGATTATAACAGTTGATCTAAATGGCAGAATTTCCAACAGTGCCCGTTTGCGTGAAAAATTTGCGGAGAAAGGAATATATATTATAGATGATGCCTGCCAGTCCTTCATGTCATGTAGTGCAGATCAAAAAATGGCTGGTACAGATGCGGATATATCGTGTTATTCTTTTGGAATTAGTAAAACGGTTACAACAGTTATGGGTGGACTGATAGCAACAAATAAAAAGGAACTATATGAAAAGATGAAAATTATGAAAACGCAGGGTATGACATCGATTTTTGAAGGAGATGAATATAAATATCCTGGTTTTAATTTTAAATTACCTGATGTGTTGGCTGCTATTGGAATGGGTCAGTTAGAGCGACTGGATAAGAAGATGCATCATATGTGTAAAATCAATCAGATGTATAGGCAGGAATTGGCTGGTGCGGAAGGGATCGACTTTTTACCTAGAAAATGGGGAGAACATCCCTGGATGACAGATATTTTATGTGAAGATAAGGATAAAGTAAGAAAAATTTTGACAGAGAATGGAATAAGTTGCAGGCCATTGGGTGCACCTCTCCATACCGCGTATTATTTAAAAAGTAAAGGAGAATATGTGACTTCAGACAGGATGAGAGAAAGTATTTTATATCTTCCAAGCGGCCCGGATCAAAGTGTAGAAAATGTTGAAAAGGTTATTAAAGTACTAAAGTGCAATGATTTAGTAAAATAGAGGAAGGAAACAGAATATGGAGAAGGTTATAATATATGGTGCGGGCAATAGAGGAAGAAGCGCATATTTTTATTTAAAGAGCAATAATAAATATGAGTGTTTGTTCTTTGTGGATAGCGATAAAATGAAATGGGGAAAAGTAGTTGAAGGGTTACCAATAAAGCCACCGGATGTTTTGAAGGAATTAAAAGATGAACTGGTACTGATTGCAAGTAATAATTGGAAAGAAATTCTGGAATCTATAAAAGAGATTTCTCAATTAAGAATTTCGATATTTGGAGTACAGTTGGAAAACTATTTGCATGAATCAGATCAGGTTACAAAAGAATTGAATATACGTACAATAGATTTGGGTGCATTCATGCAAAATGAAGAAGAAATATTGTGTAAAGAATTATCTTTTATACCGGGTGGTTCAGGAATATTGGATTATGCATTTCTTAAAGTATTGGCACAGAAATATAATTGTAAATCCTATCTTGAGATCGGTACTTATATAGGAGAAAGTATTAATATACTGACAGATTGCTGTGAAAAATTGTATAGTATAACTGCTCAACGGCAGGAGAAATATTCAATGACTTCATGGTGCCGCAAGAGAAATATTCCTGATTATTCTGAACGACTGGCTTACGACAGCAACATTCAACATTTTTATACAGATTCCAAGCTATTTGATTTTTCTAAGATTGAAGGTGAAATAGATTTGTTTTTTATAGATGGAGATCATTCTTTTGAGGGTGTATACGCGGATTCAACAAATATTTTTAACATAAAAAAAGATAATGCAATTGTTGTATGGCATGATTTTAGAGATGATAATATGCAATATGATCAGGAAGTAGTTTGTGCAGTTAAAGCTGCTTTAGGAGAGAAATTTAGTAACGTATATGTGACAAATAATAATTTATGCGGAATATATATACCAGATACATATTTGAAAGATTTTAAATTAAAACCATTGAAATACAGTGATGATGAATTATTGTTTATTTATGATCTTAAATTGACGAATATACAGGCAATATAATTTTTATGACGTGATTCAATAAGGGAGGGAAAAGAGAATGAAGATAGCGATTTATGGAGCAGGGGCGTATGGGCAGTATATATATAATGAAATATCAGAAAATAAAAATGGCGATATATCAGTTCTTTATTGGATTGATAATTTTGTTAAAGAAAATATAGTACAGGGGTTAAATGTTTATACAGAGGAAGAATTTTTTGTTTCCGATAAAGTCGATGAGATAGATGCTATATTAGTAGCAGTTAGAAACCGGGGAATGGATCTGACTGCACAAAAGATAATAGTATCAATACTTGGAAAAGGATATAACCAAATTTATGTGGCATTACCACAGTTTTTCAAAGCGCAGCTCCCGGTATTTAATCAATCAGGAGGATTTAGTTCTTTTGTTAAATTCTATAAAGATATATTGCCAACCGAAAGATTAATGTTAAGTTTAATTTTAAATAAATGCAATCTGAATTGTAAAAGTTGTCAGCATGGCTCTAACCTGGTACATGAAAACGATTTTCTGGATATGAAAAAATATGAGAGTTATTTGCGACAGTTAAAGAAAAAATTTCGAAATATCATAGAGTTTCAGCTGTTGGGTGGAGAGCCATTACTAAATACACAGCTTGAATTATATATTGTATTAGCAAGAAGATATTTTCCATCGACAAGAATAGTTATAGTTACTAATGGTTTGGCTATTCCTCAGATGTCTTTAAAATTGACAGATACGATCACAGAGTGTGACGCGTCTTTTTATATTTCACAATATCCGCCTACAAGGGATAAATTGGAACAAATAATTGATTTTTTGGATAATAGAAATATTAATTATGAAGTTTCTTCACCCAGAGTACAATTTCGGAAATGGGTAACGACAAAAGAAGAAAGTGGAGAGAAAGCATTTGCAAGGTGGAAAGGCAGTGATTGCATTTGCCATGTGGTTGATGAAGGAAGAATTTATTTGTGTCCATGTCTTCCGAGATTATATGCCATGCGTGATTATTTAAATATACAGATTGATGAATCAGAATTGATGAATTCTTCGATTGATTTGATGGACGATGCAATTGATGGATGGGATATTCTTAATTATTATGAACATGCAACTTCTTTATGCAGATTTTGTAGTCCAAGAGAAGTATTAGTGAAATGGGAAGTTGGTCAGTCGGATAAAATGGATTATTTTGCTGATTAACATTATAATTAGAAAATTGGAGGCAGAGAAATGTATATACTTGGTGTTTCAGCATTATATCATGATGCGGCAGCTGCATTAATTAAAGATGGCGAGATAATTGCTGCGGCACAGGAAGAGAGATTTACGCGAAAAAAGCATGACTCATCTATCCCAAAACACTCAATAGGATATTGTCTGCAGGAAGGAGGAATAAGTGCGGGGGATTTATCAGCAGTAGTATATTATGATAATCCTTTTTTAACGTTGGGCAGGTTTATACAAAACCTGAGATATACAGGTAGAGATAGCAGGGATTTGCTGAAGTTATCATTTGAGTCCCTGGTTAGCCGTAAAATGTGGATACATCAAATGTTAAGAGATAGTATGGGACGACTGGGAATAGAAGATAAACTTTTCGTTACAGAGCATCATATCTCACATGCGGCTTCTGCCTTTTTTCCTTCTCCATACCAAAAGGCGGCTGTTATTACTGTTGATGGAGTAGGCGAATATGCGACTACAACGCTTGGGTATGGACAAGGAAATCATATTGAAATTTTAAAGGAGATAAGTTACCCGCATTCTTTAGGCTTATTATATAGTGCATTTACATATTTTTGTGGTTTTAAAGTAAACTCTGGCGATTATAAACTAATGGGGTTGGCGCCCTATGGGAGACCGGTTTATTATGAACTAATTAAGAATCAATTGATTGATATTAAACCAGATGGTTCTTACCGCTTAAATCTGGATTATTTTGACTATCAATATGGAAGAGCTATGACAAACGATAAATTCGAAAAACTTTTTGGCGGGAAAAGAAGAATGCCGGAATCAGCTATAACACAAAGGGAAATGGATATGGCTGCTTCGGTACAAAAGGTGATAGAAGAAGTTATTATATTATTAGCAAGATATCTTAGGTCAATAATTAGCGAAGATGTAAAAAATTTGGTGTTTGCTGGTGGAGTTGCGTTAAATTGTGTTGCAAATGGCATCTTAAAAAGAGAAAATATTTTCAATAATTTGTGGATACAACCGGCTGCAGGAGATGCTGGGGGAGCGATTGGCGCGTCGTTGTTTTATTATTATCAATATCGAAATAATAAAAGAAATGTGAATGAAATACATGACACACAGAAAAATTCTTATCTTGGACCATGTTATTCAAATGATTCTATTGAAGAGTTTTTAAAAAAACATCAATATACATACCATAAGATAGAAAACAGACAATTATTTTATGATCAAATAGCGAAATTATTGGAAAAAGAAAAAGTAATTGGATTGTTTGAAGGTCGAATGGAATTTGGTCCAAGGGCATTGGGAAATCGAAGTATTATCGCAGATCCACGATCATCTGATATGCAGGCAAAGCTAAATTTGAAGATCAAGTATAGAGAATCATTCAGACCATTTGCGCCTTCTGTTTTAGAAGAAAAAGTAAGTGAATATTTTGAAATAGAAAGCGATAGTCCATATATGCTGATATGTGCGGATGTACAGAAAGGGAGGAGAAAAGAGTTCAGACTTGGAGAGGAGATTCAAAAGTCTGATGCAAACTTATTGTCGGTTGTTAATAAAGTACGTTCTGATATTCCGGCAGTCACGCATGTAGATTATTCAGCCAGAATTCAAACGGTTAACGAAAAAAGTAATCAGATATACTATGGGATCATAAAAGCATTTGAACGCTTAACAGGGTGTGCAGTACTTATTAATACGTCTTTTAACGTCCGGGGAGAACCAATTGTTTGTACACCTGAAGATGCTTACCTGTGTTTTATGAGGACAGAAATGGATGTATTAGTATTAGGTAATTGTATTTTGTATAAAGAAGAACAGCCTGTTTTGAAGAGTGACGAGGATTGGAGAAGTCAGTATGAGCTTGATTAATGAAAAAATATTACAGGAATTATTGATATGGGCAGAAGAAAACGAAGACAAACGAGTTTTTTATGCAATATCTGATGAAGAAAAATCCTATTTTACTGATAGAGATTCAGAAGAAACTTATATTATGGAATATTCGTTTAGAACATTGGCAGAATTAAAACATAATTTAGAAAAGTATAGCAATCTTTTAGAAGATCCGGAACTGCTAAAGAAAATGACCATTGAGATTTGTCAGGACAGATTTAAGCGGGAATTGAGAATGCATGAATTCAGTGGGAAGACGAATATAGATGATCGAAAAGAAGAAAAAGAAAAGACTCTGCCAGAATATGTATATGCATTTTGATTTTTAAGAATTAATTTAAGATAAAATGAATTTATGTATCAGAATAAAAAACATATAAGCAGGCTGGTAATAATGTTATTAGAAGAAGGATGCGTGTTACTGGTAGTAAAGGAGGAAAAATGATAAATTCTTTATATAGCTTGAAAGAAAAATATAAAAATAGTAACAAATATATATGGAATATAAATAGAGATTCTATAGTTGAATTCTTATGGCTTGCTTTTTCAAAAGTGAATATACAAGGCTTTGTTACTGATGAGGAGTACATAGATGAAGTTTATATGAATCGTCCAATTGTTAATCTAAAACAAATAAAACAGGATGATAATGCAATAATTTTCGTTTCAGAGAATGTACTAAAAGAAACTATTAATAGTTTGCCGAAAGAAAAAATTGTATATTTGAGAAATGCATTAGAATTGAGTGACGAACTAAAGCAAAGAAAAGTTATAATATATGGGATTGGGAACGGGGCAGAACGATTATGTAAGAAATTGGAAAAAAAGAGTATTGAACCTTTGCTCTACTGTGTTACAAAACGGAATGATATTCTAAAGTATAAAGGCAGGGATGTGATAGAAGTAAGTGAATTAAACAAGTACGAGGATTGTGCAGTTCTTATTTCCGCCATTAATAGAAAATATAGAAGAGAAATGCGTCGGGAACTGGAAGGATTCAAAGGGGATGTTTATCTTGAATTAAATTATATTTTAGATCCACCAATGGCAAGAGAAGTTAATTTTATGCAGCATATTGATCTGGCTATTAAGAAAAGAAAAAAAATTTATATATATGGCCAGCGAGGGGGACTTTCGCAGTTGATCGAAGAGGTGTTGTGTATTTATAATGTTAAAGTAAATGGATATGTAAATGAAACAGCAGATGAGGAGTTTGGAATTCAAAGTATATATGAGCTGGCATATGATGGGGTAGATGATAAGCTGGTTATTATAAATGAGGACTTGCCAGAACGGTATAGTAATACTGCGTATGTGCGTAATACTTCAATTGATATAGATGAAGAAATCCCAAAAAGATTTTTAAGAGCCCGGGAAAATGTTGAATTAGCTGGTTTTTCCATAGAGAAGGACAATTATACGAGTTTGCAATGGTATGAAATGTCATCTGAATATTTTTTGCTGAATTTAATACATGATTATGACCCAATGGTTGGATTTACTTTAGATTATAAAGATAGCATTACTGGATGGAAAATATACGGAAAGGAAAAAGACAATTGTGTGCGGGTATTAGTGTTAGGGGGATCAACATCATCTGAGATTCTTCATCCGGAGAATTGGGTCAGTAAATTATACTATAAAATGAAATATGCAGGTATAAATGCTGTCATATATAATGGAGCACATGGAGACAATGATATAGTAGATGAACTATTAAGATTGCTGAGAGATGCGAATGTATTGAAACCAGATATAGTAATTAGTATGAGCGGTGTAAATAATTTGCATTATAAAGATAGTCAGAATCAATTTAATTCTAAAGCAATGTGTTTTCTTATGAGAGGATGGGCGCCGAATGGAAAATATTGTAGCGGCCTGTATAATAATGAATCATTATATTCTTTTTGGGTTAGACATATAAGATTAATGAAAGTAATAGCTGAATTTTATGGTAGTAAATTTTTTGGTTTTATGCAACCTAATAATTTAACAAAATTGAATAAGAGTTTGCGGGAAAAAAGTTTGTTTGAGGTGGAAGATGATATTGAAGGTGCACGAACTTATGGAGAGTTTGTAAGTGATAGTGACGATTATATTAATTTGATGCATTTATTCGAGAATAAAGAGGGAATGTATACCAGTGTATGTCATTATACGGATAAAGCTAATGAGATATTGGCGGATATAGTGTGGAAGGTCATCAGACCGGAAATAGAAAGTATAGATGTCACTTGCATTTAATGAGAGAAAAAGAGGACAGAACGATGGATGCTCCAAGCCAACTTGTAAGTTTATTTCTGGATATGGATTATGTGTGGAATGACCAGGAAAAAGTATGGTTTATTGGTCAGAAGTTTAAGTATTTATTTTGTGCGAATTTGGAAACAAGAGAATTGGATATAGTTCAAAAGATTCCTGAAAAATTTGTAAAAAGAGTTAGAGACTTTATCCAGGTATTAAAATACAAGAGAAAATTAATTTGTCTGCCCAGTCTGGTCAGGGATATTTTAATTTATGATATAGAGAATCAATGTGTAAGGACGATCAGGTTGAAAGGTTTTGATACTATAGATCAGTTATGGTGTAAAAGCGCAGGTTTTCTGAATGATAAATTGTATATAGTAGAAAGATCTACAGGAAGCATAATAATTCTTGATCTGAAAATGGAAAAGATAGAGTTATCGATTGATATTGAATGTCTTGATATTGATGATGTGGTTGGTGAACAGAGTATTTTGTATCGTGAGAATATTTATATACCTGTTACAACAAAACAAAAAGTTATTTCATTTAATATAAATACGAATGAGTTTAATGAATATTTGATTGATGGTGATATTTGCGGGTGTCGTTCCATTTGTTGCGATGGAAAAAATTTTTGGATTATTGGAGAACATTATGGTATCGTAAAATGGGATCCAATCACACAAAAGGTATACGAATTAAGAGACATACCCAAAGATTTTAAGATATTTTCAATTGATTGGAAACATAAAGTTGCAAATTGGTATTCATATTCAGAAAAAAGAATTATTAATACAGAAAACAATTATTTTTGTTGGGAATGCTTATGCGATGGAAAATATGTATGGGTTATACCAGCACTGTCGGATAGTATTATACGGATTAATACCAATACAATGCAGGTAAATCTTATTCAGTTTAAGTCGGAATATTTGCAGAATCATTTAGAATTTAAAAGAGACGCACATGAATTCTCGGTTTGGGGAGTGGATTCATCACATAACTTAAGGATTGTTTCGAGACAGAAATATAAAATATATGCTATAAATACTGAAAAACTATCTGTTCGGATAGAAAAATGGAATCTTTCAGGTAAGATAATCAATTTACTTATAAAAGAATTATTGGGAAAAGAAAAATGGGAACAAAAATTATATAACGTAGAAGCGTTTCTATATAGCGAATTGAAAGATTTTCTTAAAGAAAAAAAAGGTAGCATGCCTGAAGAGGTCGGCACCACAATTTACAAAAGTTGTAACAATATACTGTAACAAAAATAATTTTTAACTTTAGCGCAATTAGGGAGTTCGATATGATTGGCAGATTTAAAGCATTTAGTTTATGTACTTTGCTGAATAAGTATCATGAGATTATAATTTATGGTCTTGGTAATTATGCAATTGAAATTTATCCTTACCTGATTTCGTATAATTTAAAAAGTAAAATTAAATATTTTACTCAAACATCAGAAAGTGAAATGCAGTTTATGGATGATATACCTGTGGTCCCTTTCGATAAGCTCGAGTGTGTTCATGAAAATTCTGTAATTTTGGTAGCCGTTAGTGATCTATATGCACAAGAAATAGGACAAAAGCTAAGTCAATGCGGATATAGAAATGTTATTTTTTTAAATGAGTATATCATAGACTATCATTATGATTATACTGAAAAATCATTTTATCAGTTGGATTCTTTTGAAGATTACTGTACAAATATTGCGGACTGGTATGTTGAATCCCATAAAAACATAATTGATAAGAACAAATTGGTCGCAGAATTACTAGATAGAGGTACAAATAGAAAAACGAATAAACATTTGATAGTATTTTTATGCGGTCATTTATCAGCGAGAATAAGTAAAATTGTTGGAGCGCTAAAAAGAAAAGGATTTTCTGTTATAATTCTGAGCTATTGGCCGAATAGAAATTTGTGGTTTTTAGATGAAATATCTGAAGCAGATATTCCTATATACCCTTGCAAATGTATTCATGAATTATTATATAGAGCATTACAGTTTGAGCCATTGGTATATTATTTTGAACCACGTTGGGGAGATTGCTTATGGGCGGAAATAATGTTAAAAAATAAAAAATATTTTGGTAAAATAGTATTATCATTATATGATATTGTAAATGATGGATTTATTATAGATCAACCAGTAAGCAAATTAGAATGTGAGCAATTTGCATTAGAAAATGCAGATGGTGTTGTTTGGAGATGGTTTTCTAAAAGTTTTTTAGAGAACAAGGGGTTTAGATTTCAGGGAAAATCTATACAATTTTTGGATTGTTGCAATAATAACAAAGAAATAATGATACAAATAGACAGAGATTCTTCTATTATAAAATTATGTGAAGTATGTGGCGTTGGAAATGAATATGTTGAAGATAGGACTTACAATACTAATTACATGGATTATGCCAGAGTAAGTGAGATTTTAGAGAGAATCGGAAATAGAGATGATTGTATATTTCACTTTTATGCTGGTAAGCTGAATGAACAAAACGTAAAGATTTGCGATAGTTTAAAAGAAAAATACAGAAATTTTAATTATTTTGTGAATGTAGAACATGCAGATTTAATAGAACGCTTAATGCAATATGACTTTGGGTGTGATTTTTACACCGGCGGGGATTTTCCTTCAGACGATATAATTCATGGAAGATATACGGGGAGTATATGGAAGAACAGTACTCGTAATATATTTTTTGATTATTTGAGTGCAGGAATTCCTATTATTTCAACAGCTCCTCAGAAATTGATAGAGTTTCTTGACGATTATAAAGTAGTTGTTAAAATGGATTTGAAAAATTTAGATATTAGGACGATTAGGCCGGATACATTAGAACATATAGAGAACGTGAAAATAAATACGGATTTACCAGTCGAAGAACGAATGATGGAATTTGTGAGGCAGATTAAGAATCCCTATTTTTTCCGTTGTGGGAAGCTGATTGTCCAGGTTGAATACAGCGATACTGATAAAACCATTAACGATTGCCTGAAAGAATTTATTGAAAGCCAGATAAGTTAAAAGTATATGGACAAATCCTTCAAAAATTGTTACAATAGTTTCAGGAATAAAATCAGAAAAGCTTATCAACCAGGCAATCAGTTTTCTGACTTAATTGATTATGTCAGGAGAGTGAGTTTTTTGCGTGGTAATTCAGAAGGTGTTTTTTACGCCACTCCATATTATCGCATTTCCAATGACGATGGAGATCTTGCCGTTTCAGGCAAAGGGGAAAGCAACAGTATCAGCAACCAGAGAAGTTTAATAGAGGATTATGTAAAGGACAAACCGGAGATCATTCTTTGTGAGGAGAGGGTGGATGACGGTTTTAGCGGCGTGGATTTTGAACGTCCTGCCTTTAAACA
>OFGA01000480.1_pt1 | contig 32920 bp, 19 predicted proteins | sample 1521471 | NCBI WGS metagenome assembly OFGA01 (sample SAMEA3504086, study PRJEB24116) | mouse gut metagenome | biome: mouse gut; feature: mouse-associated habitat; material: faeces | place: Denmark | collected 2011 | reverse complement strand
TAAAATGAAGCTGCCGCTTCACGAATTTTCATTCGTTAAAGCGACAGCCCCTTTTATGGGAATGACAAAAATTTTTCGTTTATTGTTGTGGATTCGGGTCTTTAATAATTGGAGGAATCTGGGAGAGCATGTTGTCAATGTCTTCAAACATTGCGCTTTTTGTCGTGCCAAGGCTGCTTGCGCGTTTGATATGTTTGACAACTTCCTGATATTGAAGTTTAATCTCATCAAAAAACTGGCAGAGCGTCTGCATTTTCTTTTGGGAATCTTCAATTACATTTGAAATTTCTGTCTGCACTTGGGAAGCGCCTTCCGCCGCCTGTGTAATTTCATGGAATGAGTCGTAGGCGCTGTTGACAATATCGGTTCCTTCTCCTAGTTTTTGCGCAGAAGATAAAATGCTGTCATTGAGTTCGGTTGCGCCGGATTCTACGTTGTGGATGCCGGAATCTGCGTCATTGGCAAGCGATTTGATTTCTTCGGCAAGTTCTTTGACTTTCGAGGCGACGACGGCAAAGCCTTTGCCGTCCTGTCCGGCTCTCGATGCTTCAATCGATGCGTTGATGGCAAGGATATTTGTCTCGTCTGCAATGGAAACGATTTTATTGATGCATTGTCTTATGCCTTTGACGGATTCCTGAAGCTGGTCAAACGTCTGCTCCATCTCGGTATACGCCTGTTCGATAACCATGGACGTATGTTTTAAGTCTTCAACTTTTTCCTGTGTTTCAGAAACCGTGTTTGCAATTGATTCTTTGACTTCGGAAAATTGTTCCGCTGTCTGGTTGATATTTGTAAAGGATTCCCCAAAGTCTAAAAGCTGTGTTTGGAAATCGTCCGCTTTCTTTAAAACGCCGGAAAAAGAATTGTTGACTAGGCTTAGTTCAAAAAGGGAATCCACTTCTTTTTGAATCAGGTCGTCTTTGTAATCTTTTAAATGTTCTGTCACATACAGTACCGGATAAAGGCTGTTTGCGTTATGATTCCCCTGACCCGGCTTCTGCGGTTTTTGCCGGTTTTTCTTTGAAAATAACATATTTTTCCTCCTTTATTCAAATACTACACATGTCATGGACTGGTTGACGAAACGGTTGTTGTAGTGTTCGCCGTATCCGACAAGCCCAGCGTGGCTTCCAAGAGCCGCCATTTCTTGGAGATAGGTGTGCATATAATTCCGCTCAGAAAATAGTTTGTAACGGAATAAGCAGTTGACGCTGAAAACGGCGGAACGTTTTGGAAATTCCCGGCAGATAGTTTGTATCGTTTCTTTTACAGTAGCCTGAAAATCACCCAGTTCCAATAAAATCAATACGTCGGAATCATTGACTTGACGGAAACATGCAAGAGAGTTTCCGGCAACTTCCTTAATGGAAATAATGCAGGTGTCGTCTCCATTGATTTTTCCAAAAGGGTTTTTAAATGTCTGTGTGAGGATTTCCCTGTCAGTGACATGAAGAATGCTTTGGTAGACCTGTTTTGCAGGTTTGCCGTTTAAAGATCCAATGATATAATTTGCCCGATCGGTATTGGAAGCGATAAAGCGGTAATTCCCAAGCTGGTGGTAAATATTCTCCTTGTATGTTTTGACGCGTCCGTTTTTGTTTTTCACAATCGCATAGGCGGCTGCGTCCTCATAGATTTTACCGTTGGCGGACACTTTTCCTGCATCGCCTGTGCCGCCGACGAGGGATATGCCGTTTCTCTTTAATGCTGTGTCAATCGTAGTCAGCGCGCAGGCATCGTTTCCTGTGCAGAAATCAATGCAAACCGTATCTTTTTGCGAGCCGTTTACTCTATGTATATCTTCTTCCAGACGGTGAATGTATTTTACCGGCATGACAGATACCTGTTCAAGCGCATTTGCCGCTGCAAGCACTCCGTCCGAAAAAGCGATGACGCCAACCCCCTTTTCTACAATTCTGGTGTCATAGCTCATTCCAATGCAGCCTATGCTCGGTACGTTCGGATATAGTTTTTCCAGAGCTTTTACATGAGTTTCAAACTGGGAGTTGTTGGAAAACAACATAATAAACTGCGGATTTTTAAGCCCGTTTACAGCTTCCGAAAGATTCCCGTTTTGGCTCATTCCAAAAAACTGTTTCATACTGCCGCCTCTCCTTTTCTTTTTCGTAGTTCGCATATCTATACGAATTTAATTATACTGGAAAATGATTGGAATCGTCAATGCTTTTTGCAGAAAATAAATATGAATGTATGTTTGCAGTTCTTTTGGAAGGGAATTAGGATCAAACAGGCGGCATAGTGATTTGACGCTCTCTCTGCATTGTGGTACAATACCCAGTAAAATAAAAAGAAAAAACACATTCGAAAGAGGATTTCCAGATATGTCTAAAGCACTGTTTATAGCCGAAAAACCCAGCGTTGCGCAGGAATTTGCAAAAGCACTTAAAATGGAAATGCGAAGCTATAATGGATATCGTGAAGGCGCGGACGCAGTGATTACATGGTGCGTCGGCCATCTTATCACAATGAGTTACCCGGAAGCATACGATATGAAATACAAAAAATGGAGCTTGGCGACCCTTCCTTTTATACCGGAGACTTTCCAATATGAAATTATAGGCAGCGCCGCAAACCAATATAAAATCGTAGAGCAGCTTTTAAACCGTGAAGATATTGATACCATTTACGTCTGTACGGACTCCGGTAGAGAAGGAGAGTATATCTACCGTTTAGTGGAGCAAATGGCGGGCGTGAAAGGCAAAGCCAGAAAACGCGTCTGGATTGATTCCCAGACGGAAGAAGAAATTTTACGCGGAATCCGTGAAGCGAAAGACCTGTCAGAATACGACAATATTGCCAAAAGCGCGTACTTAAGGGCTAAGGAAGATTATTTAATGGGCATTAACTTTTCTAGGCTTTTAACTTTAAAATACGGCAATGCAGTTGCATCTTTCCTCAACGAAAGATACGCCGTTATTTCCGTCGGGAGGGTTATGACGTGCGTTTTGGGAATGGTGGTGCGCAGAGAGAGGGAAATCCGTAATTTCGTAAAAACTCCTTTTTACCGTGTGATAGCCAAACTTAATTTAAGCGGCAGCCCAGTTGATGCGGAATGGAGAGTAAATCCCAAATCCCGTTATTTCCAGTCGCCAGAACTCTACAAAGAAAATGGCTTCTTAAAAGAAGAAACGGCAAAAGAATTCATTGATTTTGTGACAGGCGAACCGCTTTTCGTGGAAAAAACAAGTAAAAAGAAAGAGACAAAAAACCCGCCGCTGCTCTATAACCTTGCCGAACTTCAAAACGACTGTTCTAAATTTTTCAAAGTCAGCCCGGACGAAACGCTTGCCATCGTACAGGAACTCTATGAAAAAAAATTAGTCACCTATCCGCGTACAGATGCAAGGGTATTATCGGCGGCAGTGGCGAAAGAAATCAGCAAAAATATCAATGGGATCAAGCAAATTGCCGGTATGCGCCCATTTGCGGAAGAAATTTTGGAAAAAGGCTCCTATCAGACAATCGGGAAAACGAGATACGTCAATGATAAGCAGATTACAGATCACTATGCCATAATCCCGACAGGGCAGGGCATAGCCGCATTAAAATCCCTGCCGGAACGTTCCGTAAACGTTTATGAGATTATTGCGCGGCGTTTTCTGGCAATTTTTTATCCTCCGGCAATTTATCAAAAAGTCAGCCTGATTGCACAGACAGCCGGGACGGAACAGTTTTTTGCAAGTTTTAAAGTGTTAGTGGAAGAAGGCTATTTAAAATTGATGCATTACTCATTCCAGAAAAAGAAAACTTCCGAAAAAGAAGACGCATCGGGAGATGAAAAATTAATGGAATATATAGTGTCCCTAAAAAAGAAAGACGAACTGGCGTTAGAAGGATATGAAATCAAAGAAGGCGAAACATCGCCGCCGAAACGTTACAATTCAGGCTCTATGATATTGGCAATGGAAAATGCCGGCCAGCTAATCGAAGATGAGGAACTCCGTTCCCAAATCAAGGGCAGCGGAATCGGAACCAGCGCGACAAGGGCGGAAATCCTGAAAAAATTAGTTGCAAACAAAAATCTTTCCCTTAACAAAAAAACACAGGTCATTACGCCGACATTTATGGGGGAAATGATTTACGATGTTGTCAATGCCTCCATCAAATCCTTATTAAACCCAGAGCTTACTGCAAGCTGGGAAAAAGGCTTGACATATGTAGCGGAAGGCAGTATAACGGAAGAAGAATATATGGAAAAGCTGACAAAATTTATTGAAAGCCGCACAAGCGGCGTGTTAAATCTAAATAACCAATATTATCTAAAAAGCGCTTTTGAACAGTCCGCGAAATACTATGCCAAATCATAGCCGCATGGCGGCTTTATAAAAAGGAGATTTTATTATGGAACAATGCAAAGTGAAACATATGTATGATCTAAACGAGACGATTGCAGCCGGGCTTTTGGAAGGAGTGGAATATCCATGGGAAGCCTTAAAAGGAATCAGTGATTTTATCCGGAGCCTTGGGCCATCTTTAGATCCGGACCGGTTTGAGCAAAGAGGAGAAAATATCTGGGTGGCGAAAAGCGCAAACATAGCCAAAAGCGCTTTTTTAAACGGGCCGTTAATTATTGATGAAGAAGCGGAAGTCCGCCACTGCGCATTTATCCGCGGGAGCGCGGTTGTCGGCAAAGGCTGTGTTGTCGGCAATTCCACAGAGTTAAAAAACGTCATTCTTTTTAATTTGGTTCAGGTTCCGCATTACAATTATGTCGGAGATTCTATTTTAGGTTATAAATCCCATATGGGCGCAGGTTCCATTACTTCAAATGTGAAAGCGGATAAAACGCTTGTCGTTGTCAAAGATGCAAAAGGGCAGATTGAAACCGGATTAAAAAAATTTGGCGCGATGTTGGGGGATTATGTAGAAGTCGGCTGTAACTCCGTGTTAAATCCGGGAAGCGTGATTGGCAGGCATACCAATATTTATCCATTATCCATGGTACGAGGAACTGTTCCGGCAAATTCCATCTATAAGAATAAAAATGAAATTGTCGAAAAACAGGCATAACGGGAAAATAATGTAACTTCCAAAAGAGTTTAGCAGGCTAAGCCGCGGTGGGAAGATGGCGGATTAGTCTGTTTTAATAAAAAAGGGGAATACACATGAAAAAGTTGAGCGCATTTTTAGCAAAAGCATTGAAGTCACAAAACCAGCCGAAATCAGGCATGATAAAAAATGTTGTAATTGCAGGGCTTGTAATTTCGCTGTTGTCCGTGTCTGGTTCTTCTGGGCAAGCCAGAGAGGAGGCGGAAACTTTGTCCAAACAGGTTTCCGTTTTGTCAGAGAAGAATCAGGAACTAAAAGAGAATCAGACGGAATTAGAAAATGAAATTGATACGTTATCTTCAGAGAAGGAACAATATGAAAATGAACTTTCAGAAAAAAAGACAGAACTGGAGTCTTTTGAAAATAATCAGAAAAAGTATGAGAAATTGCAACAAGACTATTCCAGTTTAGAAAAAGATAACAAGAAGCTAAAAAAGCAAAATGAAAAATTAACAGCTCAGGTTACTGAAGCGGAGAAAGTCCAAAAGAGCGTGGCAAATCAGCCTTCCGAAACCAAAAGCGATTCCGCTGTGGCAAAAGAAGGGCAGAAAACGGAGACAAAGCCAGAGCCGGCCGTGTAAAGTTTGTTATTAAATTAGGAAGAAAAAGGCGTTTTGTCTGGGAACAGGCAGCGTCTTTTTTATTCTAAAAATAGGGGAACGTTGGGCGGCTGGTAAGTAAAAATAAGAAAGCAGGCAAAAAGAACGCCAACAAGAAGAAGGGACAAAAGCGTATAAGGCTTTCCTTTACAAGAAAGCGTAAGTTTGTAAGAGACAAAAAAAGCAAGCGCGGCGCTGATAAAAAAGACAGCAATATCCAGAAATAAATAATTTGTGTTTAAAATAGCGGTATAGGCATAAAATAAAATTGGAATCAGAGCTGTTCCTATCAGGATTCCAATATAGAATGCGGAAGAAATGCAGGGATACTGGTTTTTTAACAGAAAAATTGCTACAGAGGAAAAAAGGAGCATAGGAAAAAAGATTAATTTCATATGTTCCCATACCGATTCGTTTACCGGGGTAAACAGTCCGGCCACTATATTTTTTCCAGTCCAGCCATATAGAAAGTGAGCCAAAGTCCCAGTAATCAGGACAAAGAGCAGACCAATGATTGTATCGCGTTTTAATTTATCCATATACATTACCTCGTATGGGAAGTATATGTTGTTGTGGGGGATAGTATACCTTGTTTTTGTTTGCTATTTTAATTTGCGATACGTTACTGAAAGATAACAGGCGGCGCGCGGATTATATGTCGCTCTTGTGGTGGTTGCAACCCGCGCAAAGCTATAAAGCGGATACCATATCAAACAGTGTAATTTGTTACAAGCGCTTCAATAACTGGATTCCTGTTTTTTTCTTTTGCTCCAACATCATAAAAATGTTTTTGCATAATCTTTTCACAATCGCCCCACACTAAAGCAATATACTCATTTAAAACTCCAATCATATTTTTGAAGCAAATCGTTTTGGTTTATGCCCATATGGAACATTAAAATGATAGTTTTTATTGAATCTAATCATTCCATTAAAGCAGGATCGATTCAGGAACAGAAAGTCAAGTGGATTATGTTCTTGATTAAAGCGTGTACATTGCGTAGTGTGGTTCAACATTAAAACCGACAATGCCAGAATCCATAAAAGGCTCAATCCAAACGGAATTTTTTATCCATATCAACACTTTGTTTTATAAGTGGAACCAATTTTGAAATGTTGCAAGCTCAATATTATATCCAATCCTTTCAGCAAAAGAAAGAAAATGCGGGAACAAATGAAGTTCAAGCGCTTTTGAAACTATTTTAGTGTCAGACGAAATAATATATATGTTTTTGAAAATTTCAATGAAACCGCGTATTGTCCACTCATCATCTTTAGCAATAAAGCATGTTAGAGTTTTAGCAAAATCTTTGAGTTGCATTCTAAAAGCAGTTTTTTCGCTTTATTTTTCATTTTGAACAAACTTCTTTCTGTATTTCCACAATATCATTAAGCCCACAGTCAAGGGCTACACAAATTTAAAAAATCAATATAATATTATAAAATCAGATCTAAATTTCAAAAAAAGGAAATGGGATTTTGGATATTTCTAACGAGCAAAAATCTATCCTTCTATTGCAGACAGAAACGAGTGATTTTTATGGAAAGGGATCTGGGAAAACTAAAAAAGTGTTGACAATCCACGAGAGCCGACAGCATAATAGGCAACAAGGAGGAGTGAAACGGAGGGCGGAAGGAATTTAAGGTGAGTTTTATTGTAAAGACAGGCATTTTTTTGTATAATTGAAGTGTGGCAGGAAGGGAAAATAAATATTGATGAAGGCAGCGGGTATTTTCCCGAATTATTGGAAAGTGACATAAAAGAAATCGAAGCGGAAGTTATACAGTTAGCGTAATTCAATTATATCAATCAAAATTATATATAGCAACAGCGTTAGAGCATATAGAAACTGAAATCTATATGCTCTAATTTGTTGTTATGAAGATGAGAACATGAGTGACAACATTCCGTTTAAACGATTTGGATATGGTAGGCTTCCAGCCAGTAGTTGACCTGAAGCATATAGGCAATCATCTGCGGGCCTGCCATAAGCTGCCCGTACCATGGTTTTCCATAGTCCGACGGGCTGTTTAAAAATGACTTTACTTTTCTTAGGTCTAAAAGTTTCCGGATCGGCGCCGAAGGCGAGGACAACACTTCCCGTAAACGCCTGCCAAGCAGTTTTTCATACGCAGGGTCATAGGTTTTTGGATAAGGGCTTTTTTTCCTCCAAAGGATTTCTTTTGGGAGGTGGTTTGCCCCTGCGTGGCGGAGCAGCCCTTTTACGATGCCGTCGGGGCATTTCATGCTCCATGGGACATTAAACACATATTCCACAATGCGGTGGTCGGCAAACGGAACCCTTGCTTCTAAGCCGTTGTACATACTGGTCCGGTCCATGCGGTCTAAAAGCGTAACCATAAACCAGCGTAAATTCAGATAGGCAATTTCACGTCTTCGTTTTTCTTCTGGTGAATCTTCCGGAAGGATTGGCGTTTCATGGATCGTTCTTTCATAGGCGGCATGGGCGTATGTTTCCATATCAAGCTCATGAATCAGTGAATCGGAGAGGAGCGTCTGCCTTGGCGCCATATTGTCAGACCATGGGAACGCATCCGTTTGGAAGGCTTTTTCGCTGTGAAACCATGGATATCCGCCAAAAATTTCATCGGCGCATTCTCCGGTCAATGTGACTTTATTGTACGGCGTCACTTTAGAACAGAAATAAAGCATGGAAGATTCCACGTCCGCCATACAGGGAAGGTCTCTTGCATCTACGGCTTTATAGAGGCAGTCAAGCATATCGGCATTGCCGCATTCCAGAAAATAATGGTTTGTGTCCGCAAAGGAAACCATCTGCTCGACAAAAGGCCGGTCTTGGCTTGGCTGGAATGCGTTGGATTTAAAATATTTTTGATTATTTGTAAAATCAAACGAAAACGTATTAAGCTGTTTTCCCTGTTTTTTTAATTCTTTTGCGCAGATGGCAGTCACAAGGCTTGAGTCAATGCCGCCGGAAAGAAACGCGCTGATTGGAATATCGGAAAGCATCTGCATTCGAATGGCGTCTTCTAAGAGCCATGCCGTTTTTTCCACCGTGTCTTCAAAAGAATCCTCATGCGGGCGGCTTTCTAATTTCCAATAAGCGTGATCTGTGTAAGAATAAGAATCCAGCGTAATAATATGGCCGGGCAGGACTTCAAAAACATTTTGGAATACGCCCTTTCCATATGATTTTGCCGGGCCTAATGCAAAAATTTCGCATAATCCATGTTTGTCAAGGACAGGGGAAACGCCCGGATACGCGAACAGTCCTTTTATTTCCGAAGAAAAAATAAACGTATCCTCATGTTTGGTATAAAATAAAGGCTTTACGCCAAGCCTGTCACGGAACAAATGCAGTTTTGCGGCATGCGAATCCCAGATGGCGGCGGCAAAAATGCCGTTTAATTTTTTGACAAATTCAATTCCTTCATATAAATAGCCGTTGAGGATTACCTCAGTGTCGCTTGCCGTTTCAAAAACAGCCCCTTTTTTTAGCAGGGATTCTTTTAATGCGTTCATATTGTAAATTTCACCGTTAAAGACAATGGCAAACTCAAATCCGTCTTTTCGTTTGACGATTGGCTGTTCTCCGGTCAGAAGGTCAATAATTTTTAGCCTTACATGGGCAAATCCGCAGGAAGGGCATAGAAACGTCCCACTGCCGTCCGGCCCCCGGTGGGTTTGCGCTTTGTTCATACGCTCTAAGACAGAAATCCATTTTGCGCGTTCGTTTTCATAATTTTGCTCTGGGTGAAAAAATCCGGCGATTCCACACATAGAAAACTCCTTTCAATTTTATTCGTAGGATTTTATAATCGGCTGGTATTGTTTGCCCGAAAGGGCGGCTTCGATGGACGGAATGAAAAGATTTGTATGCGCAATCATGGAATTTGGCTTCTTTTCAGGGTTATCCTGACCGAAGGGAATGAAATAAATGTGTTTTGCGTTTAACAGCATTCCGATGTTTTTCATATTCATGCCCAAAGCGTCGTTTGTGGAAATAGAAATTAACAGCGGCTTATTATTCCGCAGATGCGCTTTTGCCGCCATCAAAACGGGCGTGTCGGTGATGCCGTTGGCAAGTTTTGCAATCGTGTTTCCGGTACAGGGGAATAGTGTCAAAATGTCCAGAAACCCTTTTGGCCCGATGGGCTCTGCCTGAGGAATTGTTAAAATGGGGGCAATCCCAGTCAGTTCTTCGGCTTTTTTTAAAAAATCCTCCGCTTTCCCAAAGCGGCTGTCAAGTGTCTGCGCGGCGTTTGAAAAAATGGTTTGCACAACCGCGCCTTCATCGGTCAGTTTTTTCAATTCTTCAAAGACTTTTTCATACGTGCAAAAGGAGCCGGTAAATGCGACTCCGATGTGCTTTCCTTTTAAAGACATGGCAATCTCCTTTCAAATGTTTTTATGGAATTGTATAGCGCTCTCGCAGAAGAAAGCGGCGCGTATTTTCCGGGCAGGCTGGGGCATTTTCTGGCAGAACGGGACAGTTCCTTGGCGGCGGCAAAATCGACTCCTCCAGGCTCTGAGGCAATGTCTAAAATCGTGACGGCGGGATTTGTTCTGGCAAGGACGTCATTCGTAAGGATAACGGCAGGTATTGTATTAAAGATAAAGTCGTAAGCGTCTATTTTGGAAAAAAATTGATCTAGGGACAGCGCTTCGTCAGCAAACACTGCCGCTTGGGCGGTTTCTTTTGGAGAAGCGGAAACGGCTGTAACATGACAGGGCATCGCTTTTAATTTTGCCGTAATGACACGTCCGCATTTGCCATATCCAAGTACGGCGCATTTGCTTTTTGAAAGATTGATGGGGCTGTGCTGTATGGCTTCGCAGATTACGCCTTCTGCGGTTGCAACTGTGTTAAAGCAGGCAAGCGTGTCGTCTTTTAGAAAATCAAAGACAGGGACGCCTGTTTGCGAAAACGCTTTTTGAATTTCTTTTGGGATTGCCCCGGCAAAGAAAGTCTGGTCAGGCTTTACCATCATAGGAAACTGCCTGAGCGCAAGATTCCCTTTTATGGCGTTTTGGTTTAAAAATATACCGTCTTTGGTAAAGGGAACCGGACAGACAATACAAGAAGAATTTGAAACAGCCGCTTCTAAAGAAGAAAATGTTTTGACGGCATTCGTCTGCGCCGGCTGGCAAAGGGCAAAGCTGCAGACGGCGCTTTTTGATTTTGTAAGTTCTAAGGCGAGATATGTCTGACGCAGGTCGCCGCCGATGACTGCGTAGTCGTAGTGATATGGGGTCATGGAACTGGCTCCTAAAGATGGGGGATTTCAATTATGGTATGCGAAGGAGAGGCAAAAGGTGAATTGAAAAAAATCTTGACAAAATCAAAAAACCATGTTAATTTTTTTATATGATATAGTATGTTACTGGCAGGCAGGCATTAACTATACATAAAACAAAAGGATGTTTATGTATATTAATGCCTTTTTTATGCAGAAAATTATTCCAAATCGAAATAACGGCCGACTTGAAACCGTGTTTTTTGGGAATGATAAGACTGCAGGCTGCGAACAGAAAAAGGCGGCAATATACAAAAGATTTCCAAAAAAATTTTAGGAGGGATTGTCGTGAAAGACAAAATTTTTGGTGTATTGCAGCGGGTTGGAAGGTCGTTTATGCTTCCAATCGCAATTCTGCCGGTGGCAGGTTTGTTACTTGGGGTCGGCGGTTCATTTACAAATGAGACAATGTTAGAAACGTATGGTTTGATGGGCATTATGGGACCGGGCACAGCGTTAAATGCCATTTTGCAGGTGATGAGCGCGGCGGGCGACATTGTGTTTGGGAATCTGCCGATTATATTCGCGATGGGCGTTGCGATTGGCATGGCAAAAAAGGAGAAGGAAGTTGCGGCGATTTCGGCAGCGATTGCATTCTTCATTATGCACGCGTCTATCGGGGCTATGATTACAAATCATGGGGGCGCAGAAGCGATGTTAGACGGCGCGACGGCTTCCGTCGTGGGCATTACGTCTTTGCAGATGGGCGTGTTTGGCGGCATTATTGTAGGGCTTGGCGTATCGGCTTTACATAATAAGTTCTATAAAATTGAACTGCCTCAGGTCTTGTCATTCTTTGGAGGCACGCGGTTTGTGCCGATTGTCTGCGGGCTTACGTTTACGTTAGTCGGGATTTTAATGTTTTTTATCTGGCCGGTGATTCAGCAGGGAATTTACTCTGTCGGCGGCGTAGTGTTAGAATCCGGTTATGCCGGAACATGGGTGTATGGCCTGATGGAGCGCGCGTTAATTCCGTTTGGACTTCATCATGTGTTTTATCTTCCATTTTGGCAGACGGCGCTTGGCGGAACAATGGAAGTGGGCGGGCAGGTCATCGAAGGCGCCCAGAATATATTCTTTGCCCAGCTTGCGGAACCGTCCATTTCCCATTTTGCAGTGTCAGCGACGCGTTTTATGTCCGGTAAATTCCCATTGATGATTTTTGGGCTGCCAGGAGCGGCGCTTGCAATGTATAAAGTGGCAAAACCAGAGAAAAAAGAAGCCGTCGCAGGGCTTTTGGCATCTGCCGCGCTTACTTCCATGATTACCGGAATTACAGAGCCGCTGGAATTTACATTTTTATTTGTTGCGCCGCTTTTATACGCAGTGCACTGTATATTTGCCGGATTTGCATATATGCTTATGCACATCTTAAACGTAGGGGTCGGCATGACATTTTCCGGCGGATTAATTGACATGTTCCTGTTTGGCGCGCTTCAGGGAAATGAAAAAACAAACTGGCTTATGATTCTTCCGGTTGGTCTTGTTTACTTCGCCGTTTATTATTTCCTGTTTTCCTTTTTAATACAGAAAATGAATTTAAAAACACCGGGACGCGACGACAGTGAAGAGGTGAAGCTGTACCGCAGAAGCGATGTGGATGCAAGGAAAAACGGGGCAAAAGGAGAAACATCAGAAGAAGATGCGTTATCCATAGCCATCTGCAGGGGGCTTGGCGGCAAAAAGAACATTTCAGACGTCGACTGCTGCGCGACAAGGCTGCGCTGTACAGTGCATAAATCAGAACTGGTAGACGACGGCCTTTTAAAATCCACAGGCGCGTCCGGCGTAGTGCATAAAGGAAACGGCGTTCAGGTCATTTATGGGCCGCGTGTGACGGTGATTAAGTCGAATCTGGAAGATTATCTGGAACACGCTCCAGAAGAAGAATATACGCCATCTGCGGATAAGGCTGCAAAAGAATCCGGCAAAAAAGAAAGCAAAACGTCAGGCAAAGCAGTATCGACAACAATTATTTACAGTCCGGTCAACGGAGAGGCGGCGGATTTGTCAGAAGTTCCGGACGAAGCATTTGCAGGAAGAATGATGGGCGACGGCGCAATGGTCATTCCGTCGGACGGCGAAGTGCGGGCTCCGGAAGACGGGGAAGTGTGCTTTGTCTTTGACACCAAACACGCTGTCGGCTTTGAAACGTCGTCAAAACTTGCGCTATTAATCCATATGGGCATTGATACGGTGAATTTGAATGGAAAAGGTTTTGAAGCGTTTGTAAAAAACGGCGATCAGGTAAAAAAAGGAGATTTGCTGTTGAAACTGGATTTAGAATATATCAAAACCCATGCGCCTTCGCTGGCGTCTCCGGTGTTATGTACAGAGCTGTCTGACAATCAGAAAATCCGCCTGTTAAAAACCGGAACAATCAAAGCGGGAGAAGCGTTGTTTGCAGTAGACACATACGAAAAATAAACGTCAGGGATTGACAGGGGAGAGCGGTATGTACAGAGTAAAAAAAGCGTTGAACCATAACACAGTAATTGCAATCGGATTAGAAGACAACCAGGAATATCTTTTACTTGGAAAAGGAGTCGGCTTTGGGAAAAAAGTCAGCGAGCGGATCAAACCGCAGGAAGACTGCACAGTGTATTCCCTCCGCGAACAAACAGACCGCGGGACGGCAATGGAGATCGTAAAAGAGATTGACCCCGTGTATTTAGAGATTGCGCAGCAGGTGTTAAAAGAAGCGGAACGCATTTTTGGAAAAATTGACTGGAGCATACTATTTCCCATGGCGGATCATATCGCGTTTGCAGTTAAGCGGATACAAAACAACGAACAGATTAGTAATCCGCTGACAAGCGACATTCAGGCGTTATTTCATATGGAATATAAAACGGCAGAGTGTCTTCGCCCGATTTTACGGGAGCGGCTTTTGGCAGAAATCGACGAGCATGAAATTGGCTATGTAGCGCTGCATATCCATTCCGCCATTGTAGATGAAAACGTGGCGCTTTCCATGCAGATTGCAGGAACTGTGCGGGAATGTATCGAGCTGGTCGAACAAGAGACGAAAACAACGATTGACGTGATGTCTTTGTCTTATAACCGTTTGATGAACCATGTGCGGTATATGGTGGCAAGGGCGCTCAAAGGCGAAAAGCTGAAATTAGACATGAACGACTATATGTCGGTCAAATTTCCAGATGAATTTCGCATGGCGGCGACCGTGTGCGGCCATTTGGGCGCATATCTAAAGAAAACGCTTGATGATGTGGAAATTGGCTACCTTGCGATGCATATCCGGAGAGTTTCGGCAGAGCAGGGAGAAAATGAGACAAAATGAGCTTGCTTCAAAATAAGAACTCAGTAAAAACTTTACATGTGAATCAATGATTGGTATAATAAGAGTATTCTATAAACGGTTTATCATAGAAAGCGGGTGATTGTATGCCAAACGGTCTTGAAATTACACAGAGGGCTATTGACGATTTCGCTAAAGTCCAAAGACGTATGAAGTTAGCAAAAGAAGAAAATGCAGAAAAAACATATGCCGATTTAAAAGAAGATTATAAATCATTAAAAGCATTGTTAGCAGTTGCGGGAGTAAACCTGACAGAACTCGATTATATTAAAGAATAAAATAATTCAATATAAAAAAGTGTGAACCTTGGAAAACTCAAACAGGTCCACACTTTTTTACTTTAACATTCCATCACCCATCAATCAGCCCATATAAACTGCCATAAAAATCCGGATAGGAAATATTGACGCAGTCTGCGTGTTTCATCGCGCAGCCGTCCGGCAGGGCGAGAGCGGCGACAGCAAAAGACATGGCAATCCGATGGTCGTGGAAGCTGTCAAAATCAGCGGCGTGTAAGCCGTCGGGATTCCCTTCAATTCTCATGCCGTCGTCCGTCTGTTCCACAAAAACCCCCATACGGCGTAAGTTTTCGGCAATCGTTTCAATGCGGTTCGATTCCTTTACTTTCAATTCCGCCGCGTCTTTTATCACAGTCGTCCCATCTGCAAACGCCGCAAGTATGGCAAGGATTGGAATCTCATCAATCAGCGTTGGAATCAAATCACCCCCGATTTCCGTTCCGCTTAACCGGCTTGATGAAACAAGCAGGTCACAGACAGGCTCCCCCGAGACAATCCGTTCATTTAGTTTTTTTAAATTTCCGCCCATTGCAAGGACGGTTTTTATCATACCGTCCCGAGTAGGATTTATGCCGACATTTTCAATCAAAAGTTCAGAATCAGGAACAAGCAGTCCGGCGGCAATAAAATAAGCGGCGGAAGAAATATCTCCGGCAACGTCTACTTTCTGTCCCATTAAATTCGGGTTTGGCAGAACCGAAACACGAAAGCCTTCCGTAGAAAGTTTGGCGCCAAAAGCGCAAAGCATACGTTCCGTATGGTTTCTCGAGAGCGCCGGCTCTAAAACAGAAGTCACGCCGTCGGCATAAAGTCCGGCAAGCAAAATACAAGATTTCACCTGCGCGGAAGCAACGGGGGAAACCCAGTCGATTCCATGCAGTTTTGACGGGCAAAATAAAAGCGGGGCGCAGCCGTTTCCGGCGCAGCTTGTAACATTGGCGCCCATAGCGGCAAGCGGAGAGAGTATCCGTTCCATAGGGCGTTTCTGAATCGAAGCGTCGCCGCTTAAGCGGGAAGAAAAGTTCTGTCCGGCGAGAATTCCCGATATAAGCCGCGTCGTCGTCCCACTGTTTCCGGCGTCTAACTCAGACATAGGCGCAGACAGCCCATGCAGGCCTTTTCCATAGACAAGGACGGATTCCTTCTTATTATCAATTTCAATTCCCATTTTGCGGAAACAAGAAATCGTCGAAAGACAGTCGGCTCCTTGCAAAAAATTTGTAATTTCCGTTTTCCCCTTTGAAATTGCGCCAAACATCACGGCGCGGTGGGAGATAGACTTATCTCCCGGTACAGACAGGGTTCCTCTTAATCGTTTCGCATGTCTTAATTCCATAGAAATTCCTTTCTTATCGTTCATAAACGGTATAACTGTATTTCTGCAAAAGCGTAATCGCGCTGTCATACGCCTTCTGGTCGTAAAGTTCAATTTTTAGCACGCCTTCTTCAAATTCCCGATTGTGTATAATGCCGATATTTTTGATGTTAATACATTCCTTTGCTAAAATTGCCGCCACAGTGGCGATTTCACCTGTTTTATCCATTAAGTCACAGTACAATTCAAACACAGTCCTTGCTCCATGGGCTGGGGAGACGGCGAGAGAATCCCGATAATTTTTAGCCGACTGGAAAAAACTCCTGATGCCCGCCGCGTTAGAAGCGGCAATATCGGCGCGTATCTGCGATAAGCAGTTTTGGTAATCGTCTAAAGCAAAAAGCAGTTTTTCGCGGTTCGACAGGCAGATTTCTTCCCACATAACAGGGGAAGACGCGGCAATTCTGGTAATGTCCTTAAACCCTCCGGCCGCAATCGTCTTCATATTTTGCGCGCCGTCGTCCGACTGCCGGACAAAATTAACAAGCGCGGCTGCAATCACATGTGGAAGATGGCTGATTGCAGCCGTCGCCGTATCGTGCGCGCCGCTTTCAAAAATCAGGGGAATCGCCCCAAGCGAGCGGATAAACTCTGTAAATTCTAAAACCTTACATTTATCGACAAGCGGGGTTGGCGTAAGGATGTAATATGCGTTTTCCAGTAAATACGCAGTGGCATAGGAAAGCCCCGTCTTTTCCGAACCCGCCATAGGATGCCCTCCGATAAAATAGGAATCCAGCCCCTGCATGGTAACCGCGCGGTGGATATCCCCTTTGACGCTTCCAACGTCAGTTAAAATACAAGAGGGTTTGATTACCGTCTTTAATTGGCAAAGATAAGAAAGATTCTGCTGTACCGGAGTGCACAGAAAAATCACGTCGCAGTCGGCAAAATCCGTGATAAGGGCATTTTCTTTATTTTCAATGAGGCGCTCCTCAAACGCCTGCGTAATGGTCGTCTGACGTCCGGAACGTGCAATGATACGGATATCCGGATAAATCCGTTTGACTGTTTTGACGATAGAACCGCCGATCAGGCCCAATCCAATAAATCCCAACGTTTTCACTGACATGAAAGACCTCCGTTTATTCTTTGTATTCTTCCCTCCATCATATTCTTTTTTGGAAGGAAAGTCAATGCTTTAAAGCGCCATAGTGGATATGGACTTTGCGGATATGACAAAAATGTACAAAAAAAGTCGGCTGCCTTGTAAAAATATTAGAAATAAAAAACAAAGAAATTGACAAGGGGGGGGTAGGATTTATACTAAATATATAAAAAAGCCGTGTGTTTGTTTGAGAGACAACCGTATGCGCGCCATACTGTTGTTTATGGGTTAAATAGTGAAAAGGAAGTGGTGGGAAAATTTTCAGGGAGAAAGTGAGAAATGAAATTTCAAAGCGTAACGAGTAAGAAAGGAGAATATGAAAATGAAATGGGACACAAAAAAACAGGCCGTAAAACGCAGTTTCTGTGTGGCATTGTCATTTGCAATGGCAGTTACGATGCTGCCGTCAGCAGATTTATTGGCAAAAGCTGAGGAAACGCCGCTTCTAAAAGCCGGCAGCATAAGCGGGACGGCAGAGACCGTAACACAAAAACAGCCGTTTGTTTCAGGCGTAACGGGGGAGCGGGACTACTTTAGCGCTCCGGCGTTTCTGGTAAAGGAACACGGGCAGAATGCCGGCGCCCTTGTAGCGGCGGCAGACGCAAAATACGATACAACGAGGAAAGCAGGCGGAGTGGACATTGTAGCGTCGGTATCGGAAGACGGAGGGGCAAACTGGACATACAGTTATCCAATGCGGTTTATGGACAGCAGCCTAAACGCGCGGGAATATGCCACGACAATCAACAATCCGGTTTTAGTGGAAGCAGAAGACGGGCAGATTTATTGTCTGGCAAATGTCAACCCGACCGGAATTTCGGCAATGGCGTCTGAGGCGGACGGATTTAAAATGCCAAAGGCAGGAACGGGCTACATTACAGTCGGCGAGGGTGAAAACGCCAAAAAACGCCTTGCATTGACCGATACATATTCACACACGGACAGGAATCCGGCGGATGGCGCGAACGAGGGTCAGTATTATACGTATTATGTGGGCGATTGGGGAACAGATGAGTACGCCCCTGTTTTAAATCGGGCAGATGATACGGAAACTGTTTATTATGTGGATAAATGGTATAATCTGTACAAAAAAGAAAATAACGCCTATACGGCTCTGACACAGCGTCAGGCGACGGCAGACGGAATTACGGCAGGCTCTGCGCAAGTACAGCAAAATGTATTTTATGCCGGATCAGAGCTTCATGTGTATAATACCAGTTATATTATGTACGTCACGTCAGAAGATGGAAAAAACTGGAGCGAACCGGAACTTTTAAACCCTTATGTAAAAGAGGACAATGAACAGGCGCTTCTCATTGCATCAGGAAAAGGACTTTTGACTTCTGCCGGAAGAATGGTAGTTCCGGTATACAGCAGAAACAGCGCCCAAGAAGACGCGGCAGGCATTATCTGGCTGGATACGGAAGGAAACTGGAAACGTTCAGGAAATGTGCAGGCAACAGGAGAAATCACGTCGTCTTCAGAAGGCGAAATTGTGGAAATCAGCAACGGCTATCTGCGTATGCTCTTTCGGAACAATACGGGGCTTGTGTGCTATGCAGACGCAGTCCGCAACGCGCAGGATATTTTTGAATTTTCGGAACCAGTTTCCACCGGGGCAAACGGGCATAACACAGCAAATGTGACGGCTGTTACATACAACAAGACAATTAATGGAAGAAACGCCATTTTAGCTGCAGCTCCGGGCGCGATGGGACGCGTCGATGGAAAAATCTATACGTTTCTTGGAACAGACGACGAGAAAAAAAGCATGTCGCGCTCAGAAGAGTATGACGTGCCAAGAAGTTCGTCCTTTTTTGGCAATTCCTGTTTAAATTTATTAAATAACGGCAATCAGGCGGGGCTGTTATGGGAAAACACCAACGGAGGGATACGTTATGACAGCTATAACATCACAGAAATTGTAAAAGAAGGATATATTCCAAACGTCGAAATCAATGTACAGTTAAATGTGGGTGAAACTTATACAAGGGAATACACAGTCATAGGAGAAGAACATCTAAACGGCGTGACACAGGCGCCAAGCGATGAAACAATCATAGCCCATACATTTGACGCCGGCGAGCCGGAAGAAGTGGAAATTCCAAGCCTGCATACGCGCAAAACCAGCGGGACTTCCCAGCAGTATGCAACTTATTTTAATACGGATGCAGATATGGACGCAGATATTACAAAAGCAGAATTTACCATTATGCAGCCGCAGAACCAAAGGACGGCATATTCCGTTTATAATGAAGCGTACAACGTATATTTGACCAATACGAATCTGAATAGCGGGCTGTTTACGTCAAATTTCCAAAATTATATGGAAATACACCATCATAAGGAAGAAAACGTTGCTGCTTCTACGTTAAATATCTGCCAACTGCCAAACGATCTTTCCACCACGGCTCAAAGACTGCTTGTATTTGACAAACATACATTTACAATAAATGCGTATGGTGACTGGACGGATCTTTCAGAGACCGCTCAGTATACAGCGGAATTTACATTTTTAGAGAAGATTCCTCAGGAAGAAACAGGCGGTGGAACAAAGGCCGGTGAGGAAGAATGGATCGAAGGCTATCGGGCGGTAAACCAGATTACTCCCGGCAGAAAATATTTAATTGCATGCCGCAAATATGAGGCGGCAGAAGGATTTTCAGACGGCGGGGTTATTTTGCTGTATCCAAAAGTCGGAAGCCATGCTCCCGTGCGTCTGGTGAGCGGCAAAAGGACTGTCCGCAAACAGGCGGTGAAAACCCTTAGTGTTACCGCCAATGCAGTCGGGGAAGCGACAATCGTTGCAAATGACATTACCTATCGTTTTACCTGCCGCCAAAAACCAGACAGTAAGTTTGAACTTGCGAAAGGAGGGACGCGTTTCTTTGACAATGCGGATATCAACAATTCTTCCAGCGACGATTCCAGCATTATTACAGTAGAAGCGGGAGAACGGCAGCAGAAAGCGTTGTTTAACTGTGAACGGGAGGCAAACAATTCTTTGTCTGGTTATTCCACTGTCCCGAGCTGGAACATCGACATGTCGGTTGCGGAATTTAAAGTGGAAAATTCAGACGGCAATTATACAATATACAATCAGTCGGAAAACCAATATTTGACGAATACAGACGGAAACCATTATTTTGACAGCGATGCAGTTACCCACTCCTTAAACCGGGTGGAAAATACAGACGGGACCTATTCGTTTGAAATCCGCCGCGTCAGCAATAACAGATATGTATATTTTTATAGGGATAAAATGGCATTTGACGCTGTAAGTGAAAAAACTGAAAACTTTATAAATAAAGGAGATTTTGCATTTGAATTTCTGGAAAAGAAAGACAGTATTTCCAATTTAGACCCGATTCCGGGGTATCAGCGGGTCAGCGAGATTAAATCTGGCCATTCCTATCTAATTACAGAGTATTACCATGACAACGAATTTGGCGATGTAATTATTATTTTATATCCGAGAAATGGAATTACGGAACAGTCAAAATTATGCCGGACGGTAACGATAGAAGGCGTTTTAGTGACAGCCGTAGGGACGAATGGGCAAAAAACGAACATTACAGTAGATGGAGACGCCTATGAAGTAAGCATTCAGGAATGTACGCACGAGGGATTTGCGTATGAGATCAAAGACGCCGTAGAAGCGGGGTGTGAAAATGCGGCTTATACCGGAGACAAATATTGTACAAACTGCAACCAGTTAATCGAACGGGGAACGACGCAGGGGGAACCTTTAGGCCATACATACGGCGCATGGACGATGACAACAGAGCCGACCGCAGATGCAGACGGCGAAAAAGAGCGTACCTGCGGCCGCTGCGCAAAGAAAGAAACAGAAACAGTCGATAAAGGACAGTATATTACAGATTTGCTTGCAAAGAAAATTGCGGCGGCAAAACGGTATCAGGAGAAAAATTATACGGCGGAAACCTATGCCGCATTGAAACAAGCATGGCAGGACGCAGAAGCTTTGGGAGAAAACGCAGCTGTGGCAGATAAATTTGAGGCAGTTGCTCAGATTGAAGCAGCCATTGCAGGACTAGAACGCATGCCGGCAGAAAACATTGTAACCGGATTAAAACCAAACGTGAGAGACAGTAACAAGAAAAATTATTTTAGTTATTCGGCATATAGCGGAAAAAGCTGGAGCGTATTTGAAGCAGAGGCTTATATTGATCTCGGCGCGACAGATAACAGGGCGGAAGAATGTTTCTATGAAATCCATTTTGAAGGCAGCGGGATAGCGGTGTTTGCAGTCAAACAGCCGGCGCATGGCAAAATAAAATTTACCGTGGACGGCGCGCATGAGCAGACTGTGGATTTATACAATGCATCAAAGCAAAATCCGGCTTCTGTATATGAAGTACAAGGATTAGAAGAAGGAAAGCATGTTTTAAAAGCAGTGACCTTAACTGAGAAAAGCGGTTCAAAAATCGTCAATCAGGTGTCTTATGCAGAAGTGACGCACCAGCCTTATATTGGCGGCGCGCCGGATTTGGGAGGAATGATCGGCGATACCGATACGCAGTATACGCAGGACCGTTATGCGGAAGTAGCCGCGTCAACTAAAACGACGGCAGAGCTTTCGGCATGGAAAAACGATAAAGCGACAAGCGAAATTATTTTATATTCCAAAAGCTGTTCGTTAGACGGCGTGACCGTTACGGCAGGCGATTTCAGAAGCGGCAGCGACACTATCGCCGCAGAGCAGATAAAAACGACGTTTATCAGTCCGGTAAAAGCATACAACGGCAGCTATTTGGGATATGGCGACAAAAATCGCCCCGTTCCGGAGGCGACAACGGCAAACCGGAGTGAATCTTCCGATATTTTACGCTGGCAGGGCGGAGCGGTGAGTATGGAATATGATTCCCTTCTTCCGGTCTGGGTGGAAATTAACATTCCAAAAGACGCAAAAGCCGGAACGTATACTGGAACATTGACGGCGACGGCGGACGGCATTGAAACTCCGCTGACATTTACCTATACGGTAAAGGTAAAAGACGTCACTTTGCCGGACGTAAGCCAGTTTAAAGATACTTTTGACATTGAATTATGGCAGTATCCATACAGCAGCGCAGAATATTATGAGGTAGAGCCGTTTTCAGAGGAACATTTGAAAATTATGGAATCCTCTATGGAACTCTACAAATCAATCGGCGGCCATGCCATTACGACTTCGATTGTAGAAGAAGCATGGAACGGCCAGACATACAGCAAGAACGACGTGCATTATCCTTCCATGGTAAAATGGACGAAAAACGGCGACAGTTTTACCTATGATTACACAGATTTTGACGCGTGGGTGAATTTTTGTGAAGACATGGGAATCGGCGATAAAATTGTGCTTTACAGTATAGCCCCATGGCATAACTCCTTTACTTACTGGGAAGGCAATGAGCTGAAATACGAACGCTTTACGGCTGGAAGCGAGCGGTATAATAAAGTATGGGGAGACTTTTTGGAGGATTTGATTGCCCATCTGGAAGAAAACGGTTGGTTTGACAAATCTTATATCGGAATTGATGAAAGAGGATTTTCCGCGGCGGCATTTGACTTAGTTGACTCCATTCATAACAGCGACGGCGAGCCATTAAAGACAGCGGGCGCCATGGACGGATTTGTCAATCAAAAAGACCTTGCCCTCCGCGTAGATGATTTGAATGTGGGAGACAACGCGGCGGCGGCTCATGCGGATGATTTTGCAACACTCTTAGAAGACAGAAAAGCGGCGGGGCTGCGCACGACCTTATATTCCTGTACGGAACATAAACCGGGCAACTTCTCTTTGAGCGCCCCTGTGGAAAGTTATTGGGGAATGGTGAACGCGGCAAAAATGGGCACGGCAGGATTCTTACGCTGGGCATACGACGCATGGGTGGAAGATCCATTAAACGACACAACCCACAACGCATTTGAGCCGGGCGACTGCTTTTTGATTTATCCAGACGAAAAGGACGCCGCAAATCCGGTGAGCAAAAGCTCTGTGCGTTTAGAGCGTATGGCAGAAGGAATTCGGGACGTCAATAAGCTGATGTACTTAGAACAGGAAATGCCTTCGCTTGCAAATGAAATTCAGGATTTATATAACGGCATTACAACGACGGCAGGCACGAGCAGAAGTTATATGACAGCCGCAGAAAAAACGGCGCTTGTTCAGGAAATGGCTGCGTTTAAGACGGGATTAAACAGAATTACGGACGAATATATTCAGTATACATCGGTGACGGAGCCGGGGCTTCATCTTTTGACGGACGAAAAAGAAATGAAAATCGGAGGCAGATATAACATTCCGGTGAAATTAGTTACAGATCAGGCAGACAAAACAATTACATACCAATCCCAAAATCCTTCCATTGCAACTGTGGACGCAGCCGGAAACGTAACGGCAAGGGGACTTGGAAATACAGAAATTACATTAAAAGCGGCGGGATATACGGCAACAATGACAATCCGCGTAACGGCAAAAACACTGACGATTAAAAATACGCTGACCGACTATAAACTGCCGGAAGAATATTTAAGCGATGTGGAAAAGGCGCCGGACGGCTCGCATGAACGCCATTATCTTGGACAGCCGGATATGGTTATGTTAGATGATAACCAGACCTTAGTTACCGTATTCCCAGTCGGCCATGGCAGAGGATCGATTGTCTTAAAACTCAGTTATGACGCAGGGGAGACATGGGTGGAAAGGGAAGTTCCCCAAAGCTGGCTGGATTCCTTTGAAACGCCGACGATTTACAAACTGAACATGACGGACGGCACGACAAAACTGATTGTCATATCAGGACGGCCGCAAAGTTTCGGCGCGCCGACCGGAGGATGGGACACATCAATTTCCAACGACGGAGGAGAGACATGGTCGGAGTTTGAAACGATTTACGAAGGGGAATTTACAGACGCAAATAACACAGTTGTGGCAATGGCGAGCCTTGTGCAGTTAAAAGATGACAATGGAAATTATATAGATAAGTGGATGGGAGTATACCATAACGGCGGTTCCTTTATCAATTATAAAACCTACCTGACATTTGATGAGGAGGGGAATCAGCAGTGGACGGATCCTGTACCATATTTGAGCGAATACAGGTCGATTGAGCAGAGCCATCAGATATGTGAAGTAGGCATGTTCCGTTCACCGGACGAAAAGAGGATTGTCGCTTTAGCAAGAAGCCAGAGCCATAATCATCCGGCGACGATGTTTTATTCTGACGACGAAGGCGAGACATGGAGCCAGCCGATAGATCTGCCGGGATCTTTAGCGGGAGAGCGCCATAAGGCAATGTATGACCCGACCGATCCGACTGGACAAAGAATGATTGTAACTTTCCGGGAAATCAAATATGACCAAAACAACAACAACCAGTTTGACGGCGGCAGCGACTGGCTTGCAGGCGACTGGCTCGCATGGGTAGGAACGTATGACCAGCTTATGAATTTAGAAGACGGCATGTACCGGATTTTACTCTGTGAAGACTGGGCGGCAAACGCAAAATCAGGCGATACCGGATATACAGGCATTGTCGTACAGCCGGACGGCACGTTTATCATGGATTCCTATGGGCATTGGGATAAAGAATATTCGGAGAGCCTTCCGAATTATAACGTATACAATGATATGTGCTGGATAAAACAAGCGAAATTTAAACTTTCCGTCTTTGACGAACAGGCAGTCCCGAAAATTGTAGAGGAGCTTCGGGCGGAAATCAACAGCGCTCCGGCAGAGTCGGAAAAATCCAAATATACGGAAGTTTCATACAACAGAATGAAAGAGGCTCTTGATCAGGCAAAAGCCGCTTTAACCGCTAACACACAGGCAGAATGTTTTGAAGCCTTATATCAATTAAAGAAAATGAAAGGCCTTTTGGTAATGAAAGGCCTGGAGTCAGATCACACTCCGGTCACAAACATTACGGTTACGCCGACAGAACTTTCCATAGATAAAATAGGCTCCGTAAAGAAATTAAAAGCGGCAGTCACGCCGTCTGCGGCGTCCGATCCGGCGGTATTGTGGAAATCCAATCATCCGGAGATTGCAGCAGTGTCCAATAAAGGCGCAGTTATGGCAATCAGCAATGGAACAGCTACTATTACTGCTTTAGCCGCAGATGGTTCCGGCGTTTCAAAATCAGTAAACGTAACGGTAGATGATTCGAATGTAGAAAATCCGGTCAAAGTGGAAAGCATTACGTTAGATCCGGCTGCCCTTACATTTAATAAATTAAATACGAAACAAACGATCACGCCGACCGTCCTTCCGGCAAATGCAGCAAACAAAAGACTTACATGGAGTTCGGACAATGAGGCTATTGCGACGGTGTCACAGACAGGCGAGGTAACGGCGAAAGCAAACGGAACGGCGACAATCAAAGCGACCGCTGCCGATGGTTCCGGCGTGGAAGAAACCGCGGAAGTGGAAGTAGACGATCCAGATGCAGAGCCGGCAGTGCAAGTGACAAGTATTACATTAAATCCGAAAACGCTGACAATCAATAAAATCGGCAAAAAAGAGACGATAACAGCGGAAGTTATGCCAGAAAATGCGGCAAACAAAAATCTCACATGGAGTTCAGACAACAAATCCGTTGCGACAGTGTCACAGACAGGCGAAGTGACGGCGAAAGCAAACGGAACGGCAACAATTACAGCCACCGCCGCCGATGGTTCCGGCGTGGAAGAAACCGCGAAAGTGACAGTCAATGACCCGGATGAAGCTCCGGCAGTAAATGTAGAACGTATTATTTTAGAACCGGATTCTCTAACATTTGACACTATTGGCGATGAAAAGACGATAACGGCAAAAGTAGAACCGTCAAATGCGTCGAATCCAAATGTTGTATGGAAATCAGAAGATGAAACTATCGCAAAAGTATCAAAGGAAGGAACCGTAACGTCAGTAGCAGACGGAGAGACAACAGTCATAGCAGAAGCGGCAGACGGTTCCGGAATAGAAGCGAAAGCTGCCGTCAAGGTTGATACGAAAGGTACACCTGGCAGCGTCAATTATAAAGTAACCTACGATGCGAACAAAGGAAAGGGAGGCCCTGGCTCTCAGACAGTAAGCGCAGAAGGGTTCAAACAGCATAAACCGAATCCGACAAGAACGGGCTATACATTTATTGGCTGGTATACAGACAGAGCCGGAACAAAAGCATATAAGTTTGGCAGTCCTGTGACAGGCAACATTACGCTGTATGCAAAGTGGAAAGCAATAGAATTTACAGTGCAATTTCATCTTAACTACGGTTCAAAAGTGACTTCCCAGAAGGTTGCATATGGATCTTATGTAAAACGTCCGGCAAACCCGACAAGGGCAGGATATAAATTTATTGACTGGTACAAAGATGCGCAGGGAAAAACGCTGTTCTCATTTAACAAAGAAAAGATTTATAAAAACTGCGCGTTATATGCAAAATGGGAAAAACTGACTGCGCAGCCTGCTATTACGAAAGGCGCCACGGAAAAAATCGGATATGTGGAATATGAAGTGGAAGACGCGGCAAAACGGACAGTGATTATCAAAAAAGCGGACAGTAAGAAAGCGAAAAAAGTTAAGATACCGGAAAAAGTAAAAGTAAAAGGCGTAGAATGTACCGTCGTAGGCATTGGAAAGGGAGCATTTAAAAACTGTAAAAAATTAACTACATTGACAATTAGTAAAAATGTCAAGAAAATCGCTAAAAATGCCTTTTTAAACTGCAAAAAATTAAAGAAAGTTATAATAAAAGGAAAGGCATTAAAAACGATTCAATCAGGAGCGTTTAAAAAGACAAAATCCGGTATCCAAATTCAGGCAAAAGGATTTTCGAAAAAGCAAAAGAAGAAATTATTAAACAAATTCAAAAAAGCCGGAATGAAAAAACCAAAAATTAAGTAAGTAATTTTAAAAAGAGAGTACCGCGCAAAAGGCGCGTACTCTCTTTTTTGTCTGGTTTCAAAAATAAAGGAACTGTCCGCAGACAATTCCTTTGTTTTGATTGCTTATTTATGCAGTTGAAAAATGGTTTTTACAGACCAAGATCGCCTGCTAACCCTTCTAAGTCGGATTCCTCTATTCCGGAATCTGCTGCTGCTTTGATAAAGGATTCTAAATCCTTCTGTGTCTTCTCTGTCATTGCCTGAACGTCTTCCTGCAGTTTTGTAATAGCCTCCGCGTCCATGGCTTCCCCTGAAGTTGTGGCTTCCATTGCTTTTTTCGTATATTCCACTACTTCCTGCAAATCGTCTTTAATTGTTTTTCCCTCATCAGTATTGAGGTTTAATTCCTCAACAGCCTTTGACATAGCTTCAAAATCTGTGTTGTCTACTCCCTCAAGCGCAGCAAATGCTTTTAAGTCATTTTTAAAATTCTCTGCTTCAGAACTGCCGCCGCATCCGGCCAGCAAAGCCGCTGACATTACGAGCGCCAAACCCATTTTAACAACTTTTCTTTTCATAACTTTTCCTCCTGAATTTGTATATTTTACCAATACTGCAATCATTTTACAGTATTGGCTTCTTATGTAGTATATCAGGTTTACAGTCGTAATTCAAGTTGATAATAGCGTTTTCTTTTTATTGTAATTTTGCATAAAATAGTTGTAATATAACTGAAAATTTAGTAAAATATAACGGTATAAGGACAGAAAATTCTGTTACTAACCAGATTGGAGGATTTGCTATGAATGTTTACACAACTGACAAGATTCGTAACGTAGCGCTGTTCGGGCATGGGGGATGCGGAAAGACCAGCCTTGTAGAGGCGATGGCATATTTATCCGGGCTTACGACCCGTATGGGGAAGGTTGCCGACGGCAATACGATTAGTGATTACGATAAGGAAGAAACGAAGCGCCAGTTTTCGATTAACGCTTCCGTTGTCCCGATTTTATGGGAAGATACGAAAATTAATATTTTAGATACGCCCGGATATTTTGATTTTGCCGGCGAAGTGGAAGAAATAGCGGCAGTGGCGGACGCGGCGATTATTGTCGTATCCGGCAAAGCGGGCATTGAAGTGGGAACGAAAAGAGCGTGGGAGATTTGTGAAAAATATAAACTTCCGAGAATGGTATTTGTGACAGATATGGATATTGACGAGGCCAGCTACCGTCAGGTGGTAGAAGACCTTCAGGAATTATATGGCAAGAAAATTGCGCCGTTTCATTTGCCTATCCGGGAAAACGGCGTATTTGTGGGATATGTCAACGTACTGCAGCAGCGGGCAAAACGCTGGACGGACAAAGGCGGCATAGAAAAATCCGACGTGCCGGATTATTCCAAAGAAAACTTAGACATCTGCCGCGAAGCCTTAATGGAAGCCGTAGCAGAGACAAGCGAAGAATTTATGGACAGGTATTTTGGCGGCGAAGAATTTTCCGAAGACGAAATCCGTCAGGCGCTGCGTGTAAATGTGGCGGACGGCAGCATTATTCCAGTGCTGATGGGATCGAATATAATGGCAAGGGGCGTCTATACGCTCTTAGTTGACATTGTGAAATATCTCCCCGGCCCGGACAAGAAAACATGCGCGGGCATTAACGCTAAGACAAATGAAGTGTATCAGGCGGATTACAACTTTGCAAAGCCAAAATCAGCCTATGTGTTTAAAACAATCGTCGATCCGTTTATCGGAAAATACTCTTTGATAAAAGTCAACTCCGGCGTGTTAAAAACAGACGACGTCCTTTACAATTACCACAAAGGCGTAGAAGAAAAAATTGGAAAACTCTATGTTTTAAGAGGAAACAAGGCCGAGGAAGTCAAAGAGCTCCATGCGGGGGATATTGGCGCGCTGGCAAAACTGTCGAATACAGAAACGACAGATTCGCTTTCCACAAAAGCCAATCCAATCCTATATATCCGTACAAGTATGCCGACGCCGTATACATATATGCGCTATCGGGCAAAAAATAAAGGAGACGAGGACAAAATTTCTCAGGCGCTGCAAAAACTGACAATGGAAGATTTGACCTTGAAAAATGTCAATGACAGCGAAAACGGCCAGACGTTATTATATGGAATCGGAGAACAGCACTTAGAAATAGTTGTCAGTAAATTATTGAATAAATATAAAATTGAGATTGAACTTTCAAGGCCAAAAGTTGCATTCCGGGAAACAATCCGTAAAAAATCAGATGTAGAGTCGAAATATAAGAAACAGTCCGGCGGACATGGACAGTACGGCCATGTAAAAATGACGTTTGAGCCTTCCGGAAATTTAGAAGAAGCTTATGAATTTGACCAGATCGTCGTAGGCGGCGCAGTGCCGAAAAACTATTTTCCGGCAGTGGAAAAAGGCGTTCAGGAAGCAGTTTTAAGAGGGCCGCTTGCCGCATATCCAGTAGTTGGCGTAAAAGCAGTGCTGTATGACGGCTCTTACCATCCGGTCGATTCCTCCGAAATGGCATTTAAAACAGCGTCAAGGCAGGCGTTTAAAAAAGGCTTTTTAGAAGCGTCTCCGGTACTCTTAGAGCCGATTGTCTCCTTAAAAGTCGTCGCTCCGGATACGTTTACCGGAGATATTATGGGAGATTTAAACAAACGGCGCGGAAGAGTGCTTGGAATGAACCCAATCGACGGCGGCAAACAGGAAATCGTAGCGGATGTTCCGAGCATGGAACTGTTTGGCTATAATACGGATCTTCGTTCCATGACGGGCGGAGCAGGCGATTTTTCCTATGAATTTGCAAGATATGAACAGGCGCCGTCCGATATTCAGGAAAAAGAAGTGCAGGCGAGGGCAAATAAATTAGACGGGGCAGAATAAATTAAAAAGAAAATTATGAAAAAGAGGCTTTGGGTAAATTCGCTGTTAAAAATTGTAAGTTTGCCCAAAGGATACAAAGAATAGAAAAAGTAAGAGGCAGCAAACTATTATACAAACAGACCGGAAATCATTTTTTGGAAAAGGGGTATGAGTATGAAGAAATGTTTTTCTGCGCTGCTGATAATAGTTTTGATGATTCAAAAGCCGACGTTTTTTAATCTGGCGTCTGACCGTGTGGCCGAAAGTTTTGGGAGCTTTAGCGTGTATTTGTTTGACGGAGAATTGTATGGCAGCAGACAGGCGTACCGGCATATGGCGGCAAGACGGCAGGTTTCGGATCGAAGCAGTGAATCGTTCGATGAATATGAAATTCAATATTTTCTGAATGGCGGCGTACAGTCTGGCGCAAATCCTCTCAAATACAAGAAAGAGGATTTGCCGGTCAGCCTGTATTCCCCAAGCAGGGAAGGCTATAATTTTTCAGGCTGGTATCTCGACAGCAGCTTTACAAAGAAAATCAGCCGGATTACACAGGGACAGGCGGGAAGTTATACGCTTTACGCGAAATGGACGAAACGCATTGACGGCGATTACAATATCCAGATGTATCCGTACCAAAACCAGACGGCATACCGCGCAGTCAGTAAAAAACTAAAAAACTGCGCGTATTCCTTCTTGACGCAGGTAAAAATTCCGGGCATGCCTTCGACAAGGGAAGACGATATGCGAAAAAACCGGATTACCGATACCAGCCAGTGCCCGCAGGGAATCTGCATGACAGAAGACTATCTGCTCGTCAGTTCCCATAGCGGCAGCGGGGACAGCTTGGGCTGTCTACATGTGTTTGAACGTGAAACAGGCGTATATCTTGTCACACTTGGAATGACAAAGGAAAGCCATCTGGGGGGAGTGGCTTACGACGGAACGAATGTCTGGGTCTGCAATTCTGACAACAATACGTTGGAATGTATTCCCAGCCGATTTATAAAAGAAATGGTTCAAAAACGCCCGCAGTCCGTCGTGGACTGTTCCGGAAAATTCAAAGAATATCAGGTGGCAAATCCACCGTCTTGTATCGCATACCATGATGGGAAATTATGGGTCGCCACCCATACGAAAATTTTCACATCAAAAGTCACTGCCTATACCGTAGATGAAAACGGACTTCGGCAGGAAAACAGCTACCGGATTCCAGATAAAGTGCAGGGAATCGCCTTTGATAAAGAAGGCGTTGTTTACCTCAGCGCATCTTATGGCAGGACAAAATCTTCTTATCTGAAAGTATATGAATCGGCGGACAAAATGGATCAAAAGCCAAACCAGCCGATGATTAAAATTGAAATGCCGCCGTGTTCGGAAGAAATTGAACTATGTGACGGACAGATTTATGTTTTGTTTGAGTCGGCAGGAGAAAAATATCTGGAAGGCACAGACGGCAAGGGAAAAAGCGTTGCGCCGATTGATAAAGTGCTCGCGGTGTCTGTCAATTCGATTTTTGCGCAGCATTAAAATTTCATATGGAAAAGAATCCGACCGTCGCGCAGGGATAGAAACTGCGCGGCGGTTTTTTGCATAACAAATTTTGACATAGGGGGTTTAGAATGGAATCACAAAAGATATATGGATACATGCGGGTATCTACAAAAGAACAAAACGAGGAACGGCAGAGAGCGGCGCTGCTTAAAATGGGAGTGCCGGGACGGCAGATATCTATGGACAAGTGAGGGAACGCAAATGAGGAAGTTATTAACTGTAATGGCAAGAACCAACAATAGAATAAAGCGAAACGGACAGAGAAAGAAATTTATTGTAAAGACAGGCTTTTTTTTGTATAATTGAAGTGTGTTAAGAGAAAGTTATATCATACCTTTTGCTGCATCTTATGGAACATTAGCAATTCTATAAGTATGGATTTTTAGAAATTGAAGCGTTATAGCGCAGGACGATATAAAACAGAAGCAAAGTGATAAAGACGACACCATTAATAAGTACATTTATTTTCTGCAAAGTTTTTTACGAGCAGACAAAACAGCATGGAATGACGAGGAGGCTGTTACGGAAACAATCCGCATATGCAAGGACAGAAATGTTTTATATTAAAATGGTTGATTATCTCAAAAAAGCCTTGATTTACGGGCATACAAGCAGGATTTCAAGCTGAATTTACTACCAATTTACTACTTTTGAGGGAAAGAGCCTTGATATGCCGCCCGGAACCCTGCCAGCCCAGCCACCAGCACACAGCATTGAGAAAGAATAAATGAAAACTGAATACGACGCATACGCGGCGTTTCTCTATCCCAACACGGGAGAACAGGAACGCCGCTTTTTTTATGCCCTCATGTTACGCAGTAGGGGCAAAAAGAGCCTTGCTATATGCGGCTTTGCGGGCGCACTTTTGCCGGGGACAGGGATTTATACCTAACCCCGGCAAAATGGCGTTCTATCGCGTAACAAATCCACAACCAAAGGAGTGATGAAGCTATGGCAGTTTTCCGAGTGGAGCGCAACAAGGGCTATACCGTTATGAGCAACCACCATTTACGCAACAAGGAACTGACCTTAAAGGCAAAGGGGCTTTTGTCGCAAATGCTGTCACTTCCCGAAGATTGGGACTACACCCTTGCGGGGCTGTCACAGATCAACCGGGAAAGTATCGACGCTATCCGCACCGCCATATGGGAGCTGGAAAAAGCCGGATATATCAAGCGGCAGCAGGGGCGCGACGCAAAGGGCAAAATGACCGCCATTGAATACACCATTTACGAGCAGCCCCAGCCGCCGGACGACACCCCGCCGGGATTGGATAACCCGACATTGGAAAATCCAACACCGGGCAACCCGATATTGGAAAATCCGACACCGGGTAAACCGACGACGGAAAATCCAATGCAATTAAATAAAGATATACAAAGAACTGACTTACCAAAAAAAGAAAAAATAATTACTGATGAACAAAGTACCCATTCCATTCCTATCCTTTCCCCTAACCCCTCTCCTTGCAGAGAAGCGGCTACGCCGCCGGAACGGAAAGGAACGGAAGCGGCAGCACAGAGCGCAGTTGATATATACCGGGAAATCATCAAGGACAATATCGACTA
>OFGA01000477.1_pt1 | contig 33038 bp, 27 predicted proteins | sample 1521471 | NCBI WGS metagenome assembly OFGA01 (sample SAMEA3504086, study PRJEB24116) | mouse gut metagenome | biome: mouse gut; feature: mouse-associated habitat; material: faeces | place: Denmark | collected 2011 | reverse complement strand
GGTGCTTAAGGTGTGTGAAGAACTGGTGCAGCGTCTGATGGAGATGGATGAAAAGAATGTTTGAGATGTTTTTTCCCGATCAATATGTGGCTTCCACATATGTTATTGATTTTGAACAATTATACAAAAAAGGGTACAGAGGGTTAATATTCGATATCGACAATACGCTGGTGCCTCACGGCGCGCCGGCTGACAAGCGGGCTGTGGCATTATTTGCCCGCCTTAAAGAATTAGGTTTTCGGTGCTGTCTGATTTCCAACAATCAGGAGCCGCGGGTTAAGATGTTTAACCAGGACATTAAGGTGGACTATGTCTATGACGCCCATAAGCCCTCCACGAAGAATTATATAAAAGCCATGGAGATTATGGGGACCGACAGGAGTAATTCCCTGTTTATTGGCGACCAGCTTTTCACAGACGTGTGGGGGGCGAAGCGGGCAAAAATCGCCAATATTCTGGTGAAGCCCATTCATCCCAAGGAGGAGATTCAGATTGTACTAAAGCGTTATCTTGAGAGGATTGTGCTGCATTTCTATAAGAAAAGCCTTAGATAATGTTTATATGTGTGCAAGTTTGTGAAGAAAAAAGGTTGAAAAAAGCTGCAATCTATTATAGAATGAGAAAAGATATAAGAATGAAAGTATAAAGCGCTTATTTGGCGCAGCTAAGGAGGAATTATAGAATGGCAGATGCTTATATTGAGAAGGGTACGACTTATGAGATTGACGGAAAAGTGTATGAATGTCTGGAATTTTTACATGTAAAGCCAGGTAAGGGTTCTGCATTTGTCCGCACGAAATTAAAAGATGTAATCAATGGCGGCGTGGTTGAGCGTACGTTCAATCCGTCCAAGGATGTTTTGAAGAAAGCATTTATCGAGAGAAAGGAAGTACAATATCTGTACAATGACGGAGGCTTGTACTACTTCATGGATATGGAGACCTTTGAGCAGACTCCAGTAGGTGCGGATGATGTGGGAGACGCCTTGAAGTTTGTGAAAGAGAATGAAGTGGTTTCCATGAAGTCCTATCAGGGAAAGGTGTTCGCTATTGAGCCGCCGTTTACGGTAGAGCTTTTGATTACAGAGTCTGAGCCGGGCGTGAAGGGGAACACAGCTACGGGCGCGACGAAGACGGCCATTGTTGAGACGGGCGCACAGGTTATGGTTCCTCTGTTTGTAGAGCAGGGAGAGAAGATCAAGATTGATACCCGTACAGGCCAGTATCTTTCCAGAGCTTAGAATGGTTAAAAATTTTGTCGAAATATGTCATACGAAAAGCCTTGCAATTTAAGCAGGGCTTTTCTATAATAATGTTACCATAATATTTCAATCATTTTCTGATTTGTTCAGAGGCAGATTTCCTGCCAGTTTCCATGAAAAATCAAAGTGTTGCCAGTATACCTTGGGGCGCGCAGGCGCGAAGATAGATGGATGTTAAAAGAGACGTCCAAACAGAAATAAGCTCCTGGAAGGAGGACCCAAGGAATGAAAGAAAGGAGAGGAATGACATATTTTCAGTTTATTCATGCGGTAGAAGGAAAGGTTAAGGAGAAGGTAGACGGGAATATTTCGGTATACATACATTCCACAGTTAAGAACAATGGAACCAAGAGACATGGGCTGACCATTGCGGAAAAGGGGGGCAATATCTTTCCCACCATCTATCTGGAGGAGTATTATCAGCAGTTTCTCGCAGGAGGCTCTGTGGAAAATATTGCGGGAGATATTCTGAAGATGTACAGGGAGGTACGTTTTAAAAGCAGCTTTGAGGGGGAATTTCTCAGGGATTTTAAGAAGGTTAAGGAGAGGATTGTCTATCATCTGGTAAACCGTAAGGCCAATGAAGATATGCTCTTAGAGGCGCCTTATGACGAATATCTGGATTTGGCTGTGGTATACTATGTGCTGTTGGAGGTGAATTCCTACGGGATGGCGTCGCTTATGATACGGGATGAGCATCTAAAGATGTGGAATGTATCAAAGAAGGAGGTCTCCTGTGAGGCCCAAAGGAATACTGGGAAATTGCTGCCCTATGAGTTCAGAGCCATGAGCGCTCTCCTTAAAGAGCTGCCTGTTAAAGAAGACGGGATGGGCGAAGCGGATAACAAAGGAAAAGACCTTATGTATGTACTGAGTAACTGCATTCGCAGCTATGGGGCTGCCGTAATCTTGTACGAGAATCAGCTTGACGGGATTGGCGCTTATCTAGCAGAAAACTTTTATGTGCTTCCAAGCAGTATCCATGAGGTGATTGTCGTGCCGGAGAGCGTATCTCCTGGTCGGGAGGCCTTGGATTTTCTTGTGGTGAAGGTCAATGAGACCCAGGTAGACCCAGAGGAGTATCTTTCCAATCATGTCTATTACTATGACCGGCAGGAAAGGCGTTTAACTGCCTGAGAGCAGGCTTAAAGGGCGCCCGAAGAAAAAAGTAGAGGAAATGTGAGAAATGTTGTCCTCATTTCCTTTACTTTTTGGGATAAATGTGGTAATATTATTTTTGCAATTTATATGCACCCGTAGCTCAGGGGATAGAGCACCGCCCTCCGGAGGCGGGAGCGGCGGTTCGAATCCGCCCGGGTGTGTATTTTTTAATTTCAGAGGGCAGCAGGCCAGGATCAGGGATCCGGCGGCTGCGGCAAAGATCAGATTCCCCGAAGGCTTAAGAGGGGATTTTGACTTCAAGTGCATATGGAGGTAGTCTTTATGGAAGGAAGAGAAAAGGACTGCTCTGTTATCCGCAAGAGGCACAAGGGAGGATTCCTGTTGGTGATCCTGGTCGTGTTTGCGGTGACATTGGCGGCAGTCGGATCGAGCCTTACCGAAGCGAAAGTCCAGAAAGCACAAAAGACAACTTCTAACCGTCTGTATGCGGAGAACAGAGGATGCGAGATCATGGAGCTGAATCCGCTCAGAACGGAAGAATATCCGGAGATTACCGATGCTGTTAAGGAGTATTACCGGCAGCAGGGCGAGGAAGCCAGTTTTGTGGAGTCTTATGACAATATCCGCGTCTATACCAAGGAAGGCAGATACAGGGGTACATATGTAGTATTTGCCGCATATGATATGAAGATCAAGGACATCTATACGAAGGTTCCGGGTCTTGGCACAGTGTACGCACAGACTGATGAAGAGGGCGGATGCCAGATCAGCGCTGCTGTGGAGGATGAAGAAGTACGGGCCTATATTCAGGAGATCGCGCAGCATAAGGACGTACAGTCGCTTATGACGAAGACGCAGGATGCTTACCAGAAGGCGGTCAGGTCGGATGCCCTGCTTCAGGAAGCGTTGTTAGATTTGAAGAATGCGTATGAGGATTCTACCGGGAGTTGATGATTGAATTTGCCGGAATAGGATTTGAAGGGGTCAGATCCCTGTAGGTTACAGAGGTCTGGCTTCTTTTTGTATACATTGCCGGCGTATAGCCGAATGAGAATATATTAGGAGTTACATATCGAGAGAAGGAGGAGATCGAAGATGAAGAAGATTATGGATCTTATCACGGAGGAGCTGGCGGAGGCATTTCAGGCGGCCGGCTATGACAAGGCCTACGCAAAGGTGACCTTATCCAATCGGCCGGATCTGTGCGAGTATCAATGCAACGGAGCCATGGCGGGAGCTAAGGCTTACAGGAAGGCGCCGATCGCGATCGCAGAAGATGTGGCAAAGAGGCTTGCGGACAGCCGGTGTCTGGAAGAAGTGAATGCTGTGAATCCGGGATTCATTAATATGAAGTTAAGAAAAGAATACGTGGCCGATTACCTGAATCAGATGAGTGCGGATGAGAGTATGGGGCTTGCCGCGGCAGCAAAGCCAAGGACGATCATCGTGGATTACGGCGGACCGAACGTGGCAAAACCGCTTCATGTGGGACATCTGCGCTCTGCGATCATCGGAGAAGGGATCAAAAGGCTTGCAAGGAAGATGGGCCACAAGGTACTGGGAGATATCCATCTGGGCGACTGGGGATATCAGATGGGGCTGATCATCACGGAGCTTAGAGAGCGCAAACCGGATCTGCCGTATTTTGACGACGCGTTTTCGGGGGATTATCCGGCGGATGCGCCGTTTACCATAGCAGAATTAGAAGAGATCTATCCTACGGCAAGCGGCAAGGCGAAGGAAGATGAGGAATACAGGAAGAAGGCGCTGCAGGCGACCTATCTTCTGCAGAACGGCCATAAGGGTTATATGGCTGTATGGAAGCATATCATGAATATTTCCGTGGCGGATCTTAAGAAGAATTATGAGAATCTGAATGTGCATTTTGACCTGTGGAAGGGCGAGGCTGATGCCCAGGCTTATATTCCGGATATGATCGAGAGATTGAAGAAGGAAGGGTACGCGCATATTGATGAAGGCGCGCTGGTGATCGACGTGCAGGAGGAGACGGATACCAAGGAGATCCCGCCGTGCATGATCCAGAAATCAGACGGGGCGTCGCTCTACGGGACAACAGATCTTGCCACACTGATCCAGAGAGAGCAGGATTATCAGCCGGATCAGATCATCTATGTTGCTGATAAGCGGCAGGAGCTTCATTTCCTTCAGGTGTTCCGCGCCGCGAGGAAGACGGGGATCGTACCGGAGGGAACGGAGCTTGAATTCCTGGGATTCGGCACCATGAACGGTAAGGACGGCAAGCCTTTTAAGACCAGGGAAGGCGGAGTGATGCGGCTGGAGAACCTGATCTCGGAGATCGAAGAGGAGATGCAGAAAAAGATCTCAGAAAACCGCACGGTCGCGGAAGATGAGGCTGCGAATACTGCAAGGATCGTTGGAATGTCTGCGATCAAATACGGAGATCTGTCGAATCAGGCGTCCAAGGATTATGTATTTGATGTGGATCGTTTTACTTCCTTTGAAGGAAATACAGGTCCTTATATCCTGTATACCATTGTTCGTATCAAGTCGATCCTGAACAAATATCAGGCAGACGGAAGAGGTTTGGAAGGCCTTAAGATCGGGTGTGCCCGGAATGATAATGAAAAAGCGCTGATGCTGGAGCTTTTGAAATATAATGACGTGACAGAGTCTTCGTTTGAAGAACTGGCGCTTCATAAGATCTGTGCGTATATATACGATCTGGCGAATGCCTTCAATCGTTTCTACCATGAGACGAAGATCCTTGCCGAGGAGGACGAGGAGAAGCAGAAGGGATATATTGCATTGCTGATGCTGACGAGAAGGGTATTGGAGTCTTGTATTGATGTGCTGGGATTCGAGGCGCCGGAGAGGATGTAAGCGATGACGGAGAAGTTATTCTATCAGGACAGTTACAGCAGGGAATTTGACGCAACGGTTCTGGAGTGTGAGAAGAGCGCCGGCGGATATCGGGCAGTCCTTGATAAGACTGCCTTTTTCCCGGAAGGCGGCGGACAGTATGCAGATAATGGCTGGCTTAATGAGGTTCGGGTTACGGATGTTCACGAGAAGAACGGGATCATCTATCATACGGTCGAAGAACCGTTGGAGGCTGGAGAGAGCGTACATGGGAAGATCCGGTGGGAAGAACGTTTTGAGAAGATGCAGCAGCATACGGGAGAGCATATCATATCAGGTATCATCCACGCCAGGTTCGGGTATGAGAATGTGGGATTTCATCTGGGAAGCGATTACTGCACTATGGATTTCAACGGGCCTGTCACCGATGATGAGTTAAGGGAGATCGAGCTGGAAGCGAATCGCGCCGTATTCAGGAATCTGGAGATCGAGGTATCGTACCCGTCCAAAGAAGAACTGGAAACTATGGAGTACAGAAGCAAGATAGAGATCGCAGGTCAGGTTCGGATCGTGACGGTTCCGGGATACGATGTATGCGCATGCTGTGCGCCGCATGTGAAGAGGACCGGGGAGATCGGTATGATCAAGCTGGTCGGTATGATGAACTATAAAGGCGGAGAACGCATCACAATGCTGGCAGGTTTGCGGGCTTTGAGAGATTATGTGATCAAAGACAGGAATACAAAGACAATATCATCTCTTCTCTGCGTCAAGGAATACGAGACGGCGGATGCGGTGCTGCATCTGAAGGAAGAGACCGGAAGCCTGAAGGGAAGGAATGCATCTCTGCAGCAGAAGCTTCTGGCATACCGGGCGGCAGAGATACCGATCGAGGACGGCATGACGGTCGTGTTTGACCCGGAGCTTGCGGGCAATGCCCCCAGAGAATTGATGAACCATCTGTTAGACAGAGGCGCCGGAAGCTGCGCTGTATTTGCCGGGACTGACGAGGGTGGATACCGTTATGTGATCGGGAGCCGTAAGGAGGATGTAAGGCCGTACAGCAAGATGCTGAATGAAGCGTTCGGCGGCAGAGGAGGCGGCAAACCGGAGATGGTGCAGGGTTCGCTTGCCGGTGCGGAGGCGCTGATACGGGCCAGGTTCAGATAGAAGGCGCCGGAAGTATTTCCATTCGAATTTGTAATTTAAAGATTTTATCACGGTTCTTTCACAGTTTGAACACAATTTGGCGGTAAACTATGAATCAGAAACTTAAGAAGAGCAAATTCGAAAGGAGATATCAGTATGGATCACCAATATACTTATTATACACCGGGACAGGAACCGAACACACAGGATGACAGGAATCAGGGACGCCCGCATAAGAGGGCGGGAGTTCCCAAGTGGATGAAGACGGTATGCTTCGGACTGATATTCGGAGTAACCGCGAGCGCGGCGTTTCAGACGAGCAACCTTGTAGCGGAAAAGGCATTCGGTACAGGGGGGCGGGAGCAGGACGCGAAGAAGACGGAGGTCGTAGGCAATACCAAGCTTACCACATCTTCAGACAGCGCGGTGGAATCCAATGTGGCGGATATTACCAAGAATACGATGCCGTCCGTAGTTTCGATCACGAATATGAGCGTTCAGCAGGTTCAGAGCTTTTTCGGCGGCATACAGGAGAGAGAGAGCGAGAGCGCAGGTTCCGGTATTATTATCGGTCAGAATGATACGGAACTGCTGATCGTGACGAACAATCATGTGGTGGAAGGCTGCGATACGCTGACGGTATCCTTTATAGATAAGGAGAGCGTGGAGGCGAATGTGAAGGGCACGGATGCGAACCGGGATCTGGCGGTGGTAGCGGTAGAGCTTGAAAAGATCAAGGACAGCACAAGGGATGAGATAGCTGTAGCGACGTTAGGAGATTCGGAGCAGATCCAGGTGGGTGAAGAGGCTATTGCCATCGGTAATGCACTCGGATACGGACAGTCTGTCACAAGAGGGATCATTTCAGCTACGGACAGGACGATCGATGGAATTGACAGCAGCTTGATCCAGACGGATGCGGCGATCAATCCGGGAAACAGCGGCGGCGCGCTGCTGAATGTCAAGGGCGAGGTGATCGGGATCAATACGGCTAAGGCTGCGATGGATGCGGTAGAAGGTATGGGCTATGCCATTCCGATCACGGAAGCGAGAGAGACCATTGAAGGTCTGATGAACCAGGAGACGAAGACGAAGGTTGCAGAAGGCGAGAGAGGGTATATCGGCATCGAGGGAGTCGATGTATCGCAGGATACTTCCAAGATGTACAATATGCCGATAGGCGTATACATCTCGAACGTAACCAGAGGCGGCGGAGCAGCAAGGGCAGGCATCACGAAGGGATCTGTGATCACGGCGCTGAACGGTACTGCAGTCAACAGTATGGCAGCTCTTCAGGAGCAGCTTCAATATTACAGGGCCGGGGAGACAGTGACACTGACTGTCGAGATGCCGGCGAATAACGGAGAATATAAGAGTCAGGATGTTGAAGTAACGCTTGGAAGCGCATCAAAATAGTATACAGGAAGAGGGCTGGCGCGGCAATCGCTGTCAGTCCTCTTTTCGGGGATTTCGGTCGTTTTTATTTTGGGTGTTTTTGTAAAAAAATTTTGAATTTTTGATATGGATGTAGTATAATGACCGTATACGTGTAAAATGCAAGGATTTCTATAAGATTACAACAAGAGGAGGAACATATTCTGATGAAATGTCCAATATGCGGCCAGGAATTAAAGCAGGGAAAGAAAGATCCGAACTATCTCTTGTGCTATAACTGCAAGAAGAAGTTTAAGGTTCCCCAGAAGTCGATAGAGAGAAACGAAGAAGATGATGACGATGAAGAGGAACAGAGATATTCCAATATACCGCCGAAAAATGTCCGTAAGAAACGGGAAGAAGAGATGCGCAGAGCATATGACGAGATGCTCGCGGTAGGAGACGGCAAGAAAAAGCCGAAAAAGACCAAACGCCGGCAAGAGATCGAAGATGATTATGAGGACGATTATGATGATGATTATGACTATGATGACGATGAGAAGATGTCCAAGCTTCCGATCATCATCCTTGCAATTGCAATTGTGATCGTTGCCGCATTGATAGTGTTTGTTCTGTTAAAATAGATATCTCGATACCTGTTAAATCATACGGGGCTGCCGGGAATGAATCCCGGCAGCCCCGTTTAACTGTAATTATATCCGACTGTAGCTATGTACTATCGAAGCTTGAATTTCTGGACTGATTGTTTCAGCTCTTCCGCCTGTTTGTGAAGTTCGCTTGCGGAAGCGGCTGATTTCTCCGCGGTCGCGGTGTTGGTCTGAACGACATCGGAAATCTGTTCTACACCGCCTGTAAGCTGTTCCAATGACAATGCCTGCTGCTGTGCGGAATCGGCGATCTTCTGGATCAGATCGGCAGTGCTCTTAGAGCCTGCCACACCGATGGCGAGCGCTTCTGTTGTGTCGCCGGACAGTGTGGTTCCGTGCTGGACAAGTTCCAGAGAGTTCTCGATAAGCTTCGTGATATCCTTGGCAGCAACCGAGCTTTTGTTGGCCAGGCTTTGTACTTCGTCTGCAACGACGGCGAAGCCTCTGCCGTAAGTACCTGCGCGGGCGGCCTCCACCGATGCGTTGATCGCAAGGATATTCGTCTGGAAGGAGATATCTTCGATAGTTTTGATGATTCCGTTGATCTTCTGTGAAGCTTCGGAGATATCGCCCATAGCAGATGTCAGTTGTTCCATCTTCTTGCTGCATGCGGTCAATTGTGCGGCTGAATCCATGGAAGCCTGCCGTGCCTTGTCAGCGTCCTGTGAGGTAGAAGTTACCTGACCGGACAAGGACTGGATATTGGCGGATAGCTCCTGGATGGCCGAAGCCTGTTCGGCGGCGCCTGCGGAGAGGATCTGGGCATCGGACGCCATCTGCTCCGACTCGTCGGACACCTGGCTGGCAGTGTGATTGATCCGGGAGAGAGCCAGATTCAGAGAATCCAAGATCTGCCGGAGGGCGTTCTGGATCGGAAGGAATTCTCCCCGGTAATCTGTATCAATGGTAAGATTCATCTTACCCTGCGCCATCTGCGCCAGCTTGGAGTCGATATCATGTATGTAATTCTTCAGTTCTTTCTTGGTCTCATGGATGGAAGCGACCAGCATACCGATCTCGGAGGTATCAGCTTCCAGCGGGAATTCGGCCGAGAGATTCCCCAGAGAGATCTCACCCATCTGATCCCGGACTGCGATGATCGGATGAAGGATATTCCTGCGTGTGACGAGCATTACGATAATCTGCATGACCGCTACCAGAGCCATTGCAAGATATATCAGGATACGGACGATCATCAGCCGGAGGTTCAATGTCTGGATCTCTTCCATAGTACGTGTATCTAAGGCAGAGAGAAACTGTTCCTTGATAGAATTGATCTGGGCGATGGATGAGCTGTATTCGCTTCCGTAGACATAGTCCAAAGCCTTCTGAAGACGATTCTCCTGCACGTTATTCATGGCGTCCTCTTCGAGGGGAACCAGCTTATTAGAGAGGGCGGACATCTCGTCGATCATGCCCTGTTCTTCGGGCGTGATCCCGATCTCCTGCATGGCGGCTACACCCTGGTCGCGGTTCTTAAGAGTGTTGATCTCATTCCAGTAGTTGTCGTAGTGTTCCTGTTCCCCGGTTGCGGCATAAGCGCGCACTTCATTAGTCAGATAAGCAGAGCCGTTCATGAACCGGTTGGCGTTGTAGGTCAGATTAAACCGGTCTTCGTTATTTTTCGAGAGCTCCTTATCTACATTGGCGTACACCAGAAGCAGCAGCGCCATTAAGATCAGCGCAGAGATAGATACGCCGTTCATAATAGCGATGAGTTTTGATTGTTTCATTGCTTTTTTCATTTGAAAATCTCCTTTGACATAAAAGTTCACAATAACGCTTACTTATAGTGTACAGAAAAACCGGAGAAATTTCAATGATATATTTCTATTGTCCTTGTCTTAGTATAAGAGCCGTGATAAAATGTTCGTAATGCGAGATCGAAGGGTGTATCCAGTGGGAAATTATGAAGAACAATATCGACAATATCAAACAATTATTTATACTTCTTAGCGAGGCGTTTCCGCTAAGCAACATCAGAATAACCGGTCCGAATGGGAATACGATCGCAAGACAGGAGTATTATGCGGATATAGAAGAGGATGATTTTTACAGAATTACCAAGACTCTTGCCCCTGACCGCCAGCTTCTTATGGAGGTCAGGGCAGACGGGTACAAGGATGAGACAGAAGCCGAGAGGATGCTGGACAGTCTTCTTAGCATGGCGGATTTTCGCTGCAAAGGAATGAAGAGAAGAGAGTTCGAAGATAATGAAGAAAAAAGGCTTTTGCGGATACTGTTCTATGCGGATTCAATGGAAATGCGCATATATGCCGTGCTCCTGGCTGAGAAGTTAAAAAAGGAGATGGCTCTTGAACGCGTCGTGTGCGTGATTGAGAGCCGGTACAAGGAGACGGACGGCATGACGGAGCTCATCAAGCGGTATGGGAAAACGTCACCCCAGGATATCTGTGAATCTATCGAAGAAGGACGGATTATCTTGTGTAAATATGTGCCGGATTCCGATAAGACGGTGAAGAGCCAATGCGATGAATACTTCAGAGGGATCCAGGGATTTATATTGGATAAATACGGATATGTTCCGCAGATTTATATCGGCACTATGGTAAAACAGGCAGAAGAATACAGGTTCAGCCTGAATGCGGCGCTCACGACCAAAAGGGCGGTCGGCGAGAGGAGGCAGAAGGGCAGGATACGGCAGGATATCTATTATGCTGAAGATTATCTTGTCGAATATACATTTTATAATACCGGGCAGGAGGAGCTTAGGCATTTTCTGGAGCCGTACGCGGAAAAATTAGAAAAAGAACCTGAATTAATTAAGACGGCACAGATGTTGCTGGAGAGCGGTATGAACATCTCCCGCGCGTCGAAGAGCGGTTACGTCCACAGGAATACGATGATGCTGCATGTGAAAAAGCTGTGCGGCCTTCTTAAGATCGACCCGATGAATTCTGACGGAGATAAGTTTCTGCTTATGCTTATCTGTGAATATTACCGGAGCAGGAATCTGTGATATGTGTTTTGTGCACTGTTTTGAGCAGTGTTATTGTTGGTCTACGATATTTAAAACTCCCGTTGTTTTTGTGTAAAATATATACATAAACAACGGGAGTTTTCTTAAATAATTGTCTAAAAGCTACAAATAATAAGAACGATTATCTAAGTAAACGAACGAAAAAATGAATCATAGGAGGGAAAGACAATGAAAAAAAGACTGGCGGTAATTACAGCGCTTCTGTTAACGGCGGGTATGGCATTAAGCGGCTGCAAAGGGCAGACAGCGTCCACGGAAGGCAACACGGCTGCAAAGAATGAAGGAAGCGAGAGTGATTCAGGGAAATCAGGGGATGCGATGGTTCTCCGTCTGGGGCATGTAGTTGCGGACGGCAACTCACTGGACAAGGGTCTCGATAAGTTTGCGGAGCTGGTAAATGAGAAATCGGACGGCGCGCTGGTGATCGAGGTGTATCCGAATTCCGAGCTTGGCGACAACACGGCGATGGCAGAACAACTTCAGATGGGAACACTTGATTTGATGGCTCCGTCTACAGCAGCTTTAAGCGGGTTCACGTCCGCAATGTCAGTATTCGATGTTCCGTATTTATTTAAGAACGAAGCGGCGGCGGAAGAGGTACTGGACGGAGAGATCGGGCAGGATGTGGCAGATGCGTTGGAAGGCTCAGGGTTCCATGTATTGTCATATATGACCCAGGGATGGAGGAACCTTACCTGCAAAAAGGAAGTAACGGCTCCGGCGGATATGAAGGGTATTAAGATCCGTACCATGGACAGCCAGTATCATATGCAGCATTTTAACGCATTCGGCGCGTCCGCGACACCGATGGCGATGTCAGAAGTGTATACGGCGCTTCAGCAGGGGACGATAGATGCGCAGGAGAATCCATATACGAATATCGTTAATTCACGTTTCTATGAAGTTCAGGATTATGTGGTGGAGACACAGCACATCTATGACGCTGATCCGCTGATGGTTTCTGCGATCACCTGGGAAAAGCTTACCGATGACCAGAAGTCAGTGCTGGAAGAAGCGGCGGCGGAAGCGACCGTATGGGAGAGGGAAGAGGTGCTGAAAGATGTTGAGAAGGATAAGCAGACGATCATTGATTCAGGTACGAAGATCATCGAGCTTACTGACGACCAGAGGGCGGATTTCCGTGAAGCGGCGCAGGAAGTATATGATTCTTTTGAGTCTGCACAGTCCGGCAATGCGGATCTGATCGAACAGATCGAGGCGGTTAATGACAAGAAATAGAAAAAGAATAGAGGAAAAGGAGATTTGACATGGGAAAAAAGGCTCCTTGGTATGATAATATAGAGAAGGCAATCATTATCGTGTTATTCGTGATCATGACGGTCATCTTGTTTGTAAATGTTGTGACCAGATTTGGATTTGGCTATACCGCTTCCTGGACAGAACAGGCGGCACGTATATTGTTCACCTGGATGACATTCTGCGGCGTAAGCCTGGCGGGACTTGAGGGAGCGCATCTCCAGGTTACGGTCATAACCATGATTCTGGGAGAAAAGAAAGGAAAACTGGCGTTTATAGCCGGAGACATCATCTGTGTGGTATTCGGCCTGTTTCTCAGCTATAAGATATTCGCCGTGATGCAAAATACGATGCTTACTAACCAGACATTCCCGGCAATCCCGTGGCTTCCGACCTGGGTATTGTATCTGGCGGGCGTGCTGGGGACATTGGGCTTCTCTGTCCGTATCATTGAAAGAGAAGTTCGGAGTATCCGCAGCGCAAAGAAGGAGGTGGAGGAGTCATGATCGCAGTTCTTATCGTCACTTTACTGATTCTGTTGTTCCTGACGGTTCCGATCTTCGCGGCGCTTGCGCTCTCGGCGTTGGTTGTGTTTGCAGTCTATTTTCCGGGGCAGGGAATGGATCTCATGCTTGCGCAGTCTATGGTGAAGAGCTGTGATTCCTTCCCGCTGATGGCGATCCCGTTTTTTATGCTGGTCGGCACGCTGATGTCAAAAGGGGGACTGGCGAAGAAGCTGGTCGACATTGCGGAAGCTTTTACAGGTAATTCCGCAGGGGGACTTGGCACGGCGGCGATCGTTGCCAGCATGCTGTTTGCGGCTATATCCGGTTCCGGCCCGGCGACTGCGGCGGCGATCGGAGGGATCATGATTCCGGCGATGGTGAAGCAGGGATACGGGAAGGAATATTCAGCCTCGCTGCTTGCGGCAGGTTCTACCATCGGCCCGGTTATACCGCCCAGTATTCCGATGATCATGTTCGCGGTGACGATCGGGTGTTCGACGACTACCCTGTTCATGGCGGGCGTCATTCCGGGCATATTGATGGGCGTGGGACTGATCGTCTATAACAAATGGATTTCAAAAAAGAACAACTACAGAGGCGAAGAGTTATCCGAAGAGAAGAGTTCCAAAGCAAAGACCATAAAAGAAGGCATCTGGGCGCTGCTTATGCCGGTCATCGTGCTTGGAGGCATCTATACCGGCGTATTTACCCCGACGGAGTCGGCGGTGGTCGGTGTCGTCTATTCTCTGATAGTCAGCAGATTCATCTATAAGACGCTTACCTGGCAGGGGCTTAAGGAATCACTGGTTGACGCTGCGATCACATCGGCTACGATCATGATTCTGTTCGGCGGCGCGAATACATTTGGCAGGATTCTTACTCTGGGTGATATTCCGTCTACGATCGCAAGCGGCATCTTATCTGTGACGAGCAGTAAGATCGTCATAATGATTCTGATCAATCTGATTCTTCTGGTGGTAGGAATGTTTATTGATACGAATTCAAGCGTGATCTTATTTGCGCCGATCGTAGTTCCGTTACTCACGCAGCTGGGATATCACGAGATCTTTATCGGCGTTATGATGGTTGTGAACCTCTGCATCGGTATGCTGACGCCGCCGCTTGGCCCGAACCTGTTTATTACCATGCGGATCGGAGGAGTGTCGCTGGAGAAGACGCTGCCGAGCGCATTGGCGACAATAGCGATCCTTTATATCGTATTGGCGGTCATGATCGTATTTCCGGAACTGGTGCTGTGCCTTCCAAGGCTGTTGGGAATGATCTAGTACAACGAATATTAAGTAATCGGCAGTTTGACTTGTCAAAACTTACTTTTCGTTGTACTAGCGAGAATAAAAGAATTAGGAGATTGTATTATGTATATTGCTACGGAATTAGATGTAAACGGGCGGCTTTTAAGGGGAAATGTCAGAACACCGGACGAAGGAGAGAAGTTTCCTGCGATTATATTCTTACACGGATTCACGGTATGGAAGACAGGGCCGCAGAGGTTGTATGAGGAATTTGCCAGGGCGGCGGTAAAGGCAGGATTCTGTGTGATCCGGTATGATTTTTATGGAACCGGGGAGAGCGACGGCGATTTCCATGAGATGACGATCGGAAGCGAGATGAATGAGACGGAAGCGATCTATCGGTGGGCGGCCGGACAGGACTATGTAGACAGCCGGAATATCTTTCTGGGAGGGCACAGCATGGGGGCGCTGATTGCGGTCGTAGAGGCGCCGAAGCTTCGGCCGGCAGGCGTATTCGGATGGGCGACGGCTCTTACGATGCCTTATCAGGCGGGACAGAGGACGAGAAGCATGAACGGTCCGACAGAACGGGGCTGGGATATTGACGGGCTGGAGCTTTCCAGGGAATTTATGGAGGAGGCGTGCCGGATGAATTTTCAGGAAATGGCTAAGGGCTATCAAGGGCCTGTGATGCTGATCCATGGTACGAATGACGCGGATATCCCTGTAGAAAGTTCTTATATACTGAAACATATCTATGGAGACTGCTGTGAGCTTAACATTGTGGAAGGAGCGAATCACCGGTTCCTGTCTCTTAAATGGAAACAGGAGGTGTATGATAAGACGCTCGCATTTATCAGGAAGCATCTGAATTGACGGAGGGGCAGGTATTATGGAGATAAAAATTCCTTATGGTACGGCCGGTCAGAGTCTTAATATAGAAGAGTGTCAGATCATAGAGTCGGATATTCAGGAACTTAAGGCGTGTGCAGACGGGCACGAAGCGGTGAAAGCCGCTATGGCGGATCCGTACGGAGGAGTCACGCTTAAGGAGATGGCGGCCGGGAAGAAGCGCGCGGTATTGATCGTCAGCGATCACACAAGGCCTGTGCCAAGCAGATATATCGTTCCGCATATGCTCTCGGAACTACGGGAAGGGAATCCCGATATAGAGATCACTCTGCTCGTGGCGACCGGATGCCATCGGGGAACGACGGCGGATGAACTTAAGGAGAAGCTCGGGGAGGATATTGCGGCCAATGAGAAAATCGTAGTCCATGATTGTGCCGCCTCTCCCTTGTCTGATCTGGGGGAGCTGCCCTCAGGCGCAAGGCTTGTGGTGAATTCTCTGGTTAAAGAGGCAGACCTGGTGGCGGCGGAAGGCTTCATCGAACCCCACTTTTTTGCCGGATTTTCCGGGGGAAGGAAGAGTATCCTGCCGGGAGTGTGCAGCAGGACCACGGTTCTGGGCAATCACTGTTCAGAATTTATTGATCATGATCTTGCGCGTATGGGTATACTGGAAGGGAATCCGATTAACCGTGATATGGAAGCGGCAGCGCGTATGGCCGGTCTGGATTATATTGTAAATGTCGTCATCAATGAGGAGAAGCAGATCGTCGCTGCGTTCGCCGGAGAGCCGCTTAAGGCTCATCGTGCGGGATGCGGATATCTGGCGGGATACTGTACGGTACGAGTTGACAGACCCGGAGACATCGTGATCACATCGAACGGCGGCGCCCCGTTAGACCAGAATGTATATCAGGCGGTTAAGGGCATCACGGCGGCGGATTTGGCGGCGGCGAAGGGAGCGGTCATCATCATGTGCGCAGAATGCGCGGACGGTATCGGAGGAGAGGCATTTTACCAGGCGCTTAGAGGCTGTGAGAATGTTTCGGCGCTGCTTGATAAGATCCGGCAGACGCCCATGGAGAAAACGGTGCCGGATCAGTGGCAGTATCAGATTCTTGCCAGGATCATGGAGAGGCACCGGATTATATTTGTGACGGAACAAAAGCTTAGATCAGAGATAACGGATATGAAATTCGAATATGCAGATACGCTGGAGCATGCATTTGCGCGTGCGAAAGAGATAAAAGGAGAAGACGCCGCTGTTACAGTCATACCTAACGGTGTCTCGATCGTGATCGAAAACGGATCCGGCGGCAGGAAATAATTTGAAAAATATATCGCAGAACACCTTGTGTTTTGTGGTATATTTTTTATATCATTGAATGAAAGGGCAAAGGAGGGATGCGATGAAAGAGATAGCGATCATATTAAAGCAGGCGGCGAGAGCATTGGCGAAAGGGACTGATATACCCGTATGCATCATGGATGCCGGGAGAAAGATCCTTGAATACAGCGATAAAAATCTTCCGGCGGTCTGGAAAGAAGAGATAGAAAGGGCTCAAAAAGGCATCCCCTTTGACGGCGGACAGGGTAAGGTCTGTATGTTTGAATGCACGCTTTCGGATCAGATTACGTGCTTCGTATTGACGGACCATGAGCACTGCAGATACAGGCCGTATATCATAGCCCTGATCCATGCCGCCTTCGATTCTTTTTACAGACGGAAAGAAGATATGGCGGAGATATCTAAGAGGCGGCTGCTCGCCAGCCAGTTGTTCGGGGGAGGCAGGCTGGATTTTGAGATCGATTCGAATTTTGAGGCGGTCAAGTGCAAAAAAGATATCCCAAGGTGTGCTGTCTTATTGAATGTCAGTCTGCCGGACGACGAGACGACTACCGGTGCGATCGCAGACGTGATAGAGAAATGGGGATGGGATAACGGGCTGTTGACAAAAGAAGATATCTGTGGTTTTGTTAATAATAGTATCGTGATATTTAAGGCGGTCGAAAGTCTTTTTTATCAGGAGTACAGTAAGAGCGTTGACCGGATGAGCCGTGCGGTGATCATGCATATCGCGGAGCTTCTGGAGTATCAGGCTATCGGCAATGCATTTGTAGGCAGTGCGTATCCGCGTGCAGACCAACTGTACAAAAGCTTCGAAGAGGCGAAGTATCTGCATTCGAACTTCGATTACTACGGGCAGTATCAGAAGACCTGTTATTATATCAACGATCATATTTTCGAGTATCTGTATTCAAAGCTTAACATCAGGGAACAGGAGAATATGATCCGGGACTTTAAGATCAGCGTTGAAAAGTCCGATATCATAAGCTCTCTTATGATGCCTATGGCGATCCATAATATGAGTCCGAAGATGTGCGCCGGGGCGCTGGGCATCCATATCAATACGATGCAGCAGCGTCTTAAGAAGATGAAGGAGAAGACGGGTATCGATCCGCTTCATGATGTCAGAGACCGGGCGCTGGTCCATATCTATGCGGTGCAGAACAATAAGAAGACGATCTGGAATGCAGGGGTGATCGTCCAGCCGGGGAGCGTTTTGTTCCAGGGGCTCTGCAATCTGTCAGAAATATTAAATGAGAAGAGCAAGGGGACATTTCAGCTTAATATCCATACGGTAGCCACATCGGGAGATAATTTCCGGCTGTTCGGTCTCTTGCGGGAGAGGGAGCTTGATATGGCCGTGGGTTCTACGATCGCGCTCCGCCAGCTTGCGAGCCCCAAGATATCTGTTCTGCAGTATCCTTTTTTATTTGATTCGGAGGAGGAGGCAAGATTTGTACTGCGGAATCTGGTTCTGCCGGAGATTCAGAGCAGTTTAAGCGAAGTGGAAGTCATATGTTTTGACATATGGTCTATGGGCTGGCGTTATCTGACGTCCAAGAACGCGCAGATCAGAGTGCCGGAGGATATGAAGGGGCGGAGGATCCGCATTCTTGCCTCCGACGATATCAAGACGTTCTTTGAAGAGATGGGCGCGGTGCCGGTGCAGATCTATTATAACAATATCCGGGAAGCCCTGGCATCGGATATGATCGAATGTCAGGAGAATCCCTACAACAATATCTGGAATATGAGGATCTATGAGTATCAGAAATATATCACGGAGATCAAGATGTTCTACAGCATGGAGGCCTGCTGCGTTGCCAGACAGTCATGGAGCGAATTGGAAAAATCAAAACAGAACATGCTCAAGGAAGCTATTAAGGAGAACAGCAGATGGGTATTAAAACAGCAAAAAGCAGTCAACCGGCTGGCCAGGCACAAGCTGATGAAAGAAGGACTTGAGGTGGTCGTCCCGACAAAAGAGGAGATAGATATGTGGAAGGAAGAGAGCCGCACGATCTATGAGAAGACGAGATACAGGGATTTCTTAAGTAAGATCGAAGATATGAAATCCCGCTATTTACAAACGGAGTTATCGTAGGAGGAAGCAGTTATGAAGATTGTGGTTGCTATAGATTCATTCAAAGGAAGCTTAAGTTCAATAGAGGCGGGCAGCGCGGCAAAATCAGGGATAGAGAGGGCAGGTCTGGCGGATGTGACCGTGATGCCTTTGGCGGACGGCGGGGAGGGAACAACAGAGGCTCTGGTGGAAGGCCTTGGCGGAACGTATGTGTCTGCGGTTGTCACAGGCCCGCTGGGAGGAAGTGTCAATGCGGTATACGGTATTCTGGGAGACGGAAGAACGGCTGTGATGGAGATGGCCAGGGCTTCGGGGATCATGCTGGTTGACAGGAAAAAGCTGGATCCTTCTAAGGCGACAACGTACGGTGTCGGAGAGATGATATTAGATGCTGCGGGCCGCGGATGCCGGGAGTTTATCATCGGTATCGGCGGAAGCGCGACGACTGACGGAGGGGCCGGGATGCTGCAGGCGTTGGGATTTGAGATCACAGATGAGAAGGGAGAGAATATCAGGCCCGGAATCAGGGATCTGGACCGTATTGCTGACATTACGCCGAAGAATGTGCCAAAAGTGCTGAAAGAGTGTCATTTCAGCATTGCCTGCGACGTGAAAAACCCGCTGTGCGGGGAGAACGGAGCAGTCTGGATATACGGTCCGCAAAAAGGAGTCCGGGAAGAAGAAAAGGACATCTTCGATCGGAAAATGAAGCATTTTGCGGACAAGACGCAGGAATATACAGGCGCGGATCATAGGACGGCGCCGGGAGCGGGAGCGGCAGGCGGTCTTGGATATGCCTTTTTAAGTTACCTTCCGAATGCAGAGTTAAAATCTGGGATCGACATTGTATTAGAAGCGGTCGGACTGGAACAGGAATTAAAGGACGCGGATCTTGTGATTACCGGAGAAGGCCGTCTGGACCATCAGACAGCCATGGGTAAAGCGCCTGTAGGGGTTGCGCGGCTTGCGAAAAAATACGGGGTAAAAGTATTCGCATTCGCCGGCAGTGTGAGCCGGGACGCGTCAGAGTGCAATTCGGCGGGTATTGACGCGTTTTTCCCAATCGTGCGGGGAGTTACCACCTTAGAGGAAGCAATGGATCCGGAAAATGCCAAAGAAAATATGGCGCTGTCGGTGGAGCAGGTAATCAGAGCGGTCGGTGTACTGTCCTAATTGGATTTTTCGGTGCTTTTGGCCTTTTGGCCTTGTATAATATGTTATACTATTCTATGTTATTATACGGCTATATAGTTATATATATCAGCAAAGATGCCGATATTCTTGATAACAGCAGGAAGGAGGAAGATTATGCGGATCAATACACAGAATATATTTTGGATGAATACATCCCATACCCAGAAGGCCTTGAACCGGTTTCTGCCCGGTGCGGTACGTTCGGCAGAGCAGCATAGGGAGATCAGCGAGAAGGCGGCGCTACTGACAAAGGGCGCGGGAACAAGAGGAGCAGAGACAGGCATTGAAAATACAGGTCCGGCGGCGTTGTCTTCATTTATTGTGGCGAAACAGGATATACCGGCGAAAGCGGCGTTGAAGATCGAAACCTATTATCGGACAGTGGGTTCTCTGACGGACAGTGTTACCTATAAGGAGGAGCGGCTTAAGTACCTGCAGTCTGAATATGAGAAGATGTCCGTGAATCGTTCAGAGAAGCATTTGCAGAAGATGAAGGAGCTGATCGATTCGGAATATCGGGATATGGAGGCGATCCTGAACAGCGCAGCGAAGCGCATGAACGTTAGCCTTCATAATTCCGAAGCCGTGTACGGGAAGGAGTTCAGTGAAGAATACAGGGCGCTGTTCGGGGATATACCGGATAGGCTCGGCGGTATTGCGGCAGGGCTTAGGGATACCGGCAGTGTAAAGGAAGCGCTTCAGTATCTTGCAGCGGCCAAAGCAAGCCTTGGAGGGCTTGCGGAGGATCTTAGGGGAATGTATCAGAAGTACACAGGAAAGGAACTGGCGGAGTATGAATATCATTCGGGAGAGGATTTTGCGGAATCCGTCCGGTCATACGGGCTCATCTGGAGCTGGGACGAGGTGACTGTGGATACAAAGAATACTGCGAACCTGTCGGATTATGGGGTAGATATCAATAATCTGAGCGCGATCCCGGAAGCGGTGAATCTGATCGATACCAAGGCGTGATATTGCTGCATATCAATATCATATCGGCGGACTGTCTGTAAAGTGCTTATTGTGAAAGCAGATTTACAGGCAGTCCGCCGAAAATAATTGAACCAGGCAATGTGCGTCTGCCGGGTGGCGTCCGCCGGCGTTACCGCTTGTTTCGGAGCTTGATAAGATGCAGCGCATCCTGATACAGTGCGTCCTGATCCTCGAGATCGATCATTAGCCATCTCTGTCCGTTCCCTTCCTGCGTCTGTTCATAGAGCTTGCGCAGTGTAACAGTGCAGTCAGGAAGCAGGGCTTCGACGGCTTCTTTTTCTTTTTTTCCGACTACGACCAATGCAGTAAAATAAGACTCCCTGGGATATATGGTGCACAGTGATTTCCCGGATTTTTTGAACTTAATATTCCATCCGGGTTCCCAACTGCAAGAGCTGTATTCTATCTTCGCACTGCATTTGTAGTCCGCCTGTATCTCAGAACAAAACTTCCGGAATACAGGGTTATTCACATAGGTTCCGATTTCTTCCAGTGTGGGACAGTAATTGCGATCCTTAAGATCGATCATTATCATACCTCCGGATTCTCTTGATTGATCCTCGTTATAAGTCTGCGAGTACCTTCATCTGTTTCTTCAATTCTTCAACGATCTCCCGGTTCGTATCCATACGGTTCGTGATATCTGCCATATCTTCCACCAGACTCCGGGTGCTGTCCGCGACGCCGGTGATACCGTCCGCGCCTTCGTCTATGGCTTTTGTGATACTTCCGATAGAATCAGCGATCTCAGTCATGGAATTTCTAAGCCTGTCCGTTCTGCTGTTAAATGAGTCGATCATTTCCTTCACATAATCAGCGTCTTCCTTGTACTGTCTGCCGGAACGGACGAATTCCTGGAATTCCTTTAAAATGGTGTCGCTCAGATAATCCGCCATATCCTGTGAATGCTTGGACAGGTTATGGACTGCGTTGGTAACGATCTGATTAACGTCCTGGATACGGCCTGCAGTTTCGCTGCAGGAATTAGCCAGCGTCTTGATCTCGCTGGCGACGACAGCGAAGCCTTTTCCGGCTTCGCCGGCCCGCATGGCCTCTACAGAAGCGTTGAGGGCGATCAGGTTGGTCGTGGATGCGATCGCTACGATGTCCTTTGTCAGATTGTTGACCTGATCCACGCTTTTGCTGTTCTCGATAGCTTCTCCTAATACATCCAGGATATCGGACGCTTTCTTCTGGATGATCTCCGTATTGGTCTGTGCCGATGCTTCCATCTCATTTGCGCGCGCCTTCATTGCTGAGGAGTAATCCGTGATCGTACAGCATTCCGACGCCATATCGTGAACGTCTCCCTTGATGTCTGATGCGCTGCTGTTGATGATCGAAGCGTTATTCGCTACCTTCTGGATCGCCATGGACAACGAATCGGCGAGAGAGGAGAGTCCTTTGGCGCTCTTGCCCGACGTGCGGGTGTGCTTCAGCACCTCGCCTGTCACCTCGTCAAGCTTTTGCGAGCTTTCCTGGAGTGTATCTACTGTGCCTTTGATCGGCGTGATCACATACTTTTTAATGATCCGAATGGCGGCAAGCACTAATATCAGGCAGGCCGCGACAGAAGCTACGGCAATGATCAGCGAGACAATATAGACGATCAGAAGCTTCTGCCTTGCGCTGGCAGTTCTCTCGCTTACAACGGTATATAGCTCGTTGGTATTATCAGCGATGGCAGAGCCGAAGTGCGCTACGTCACCGTTGGCGTAAGCGTAGGCGTCCGCTGTATTGCTGTCTGCACTTGCGCATACAAGATAGACCAGGGCGTGTTTGAACGAATCGTAGTTTGTAAGAAGCTGTGAATAGATCGCTTCTTCATCTTCTGTAATATAATTCTTATATTCTTTCAGATATGCTTCCAGTATCTTTTCTTCTTCCTTGATGTCTGCCACGACGGTGATCATAGTGTTATAATCGGTCGCGACGATATGTGACAGCGCCATTTTGTGAATGTTGGTAGTCGTATGGCGGATATTCTGCAAGGTCTCCGAGCCTACCATATAGTTGTCAACGATCTTCGAAGCGTTGAAATTAACATTATTGATGCCGAATACAGACAGGGCATTCGAGAGTATTGCCACAGCTCCTAAGAGAATGATCGGAAGTATCAGACGTTGCTGTATCGTAAGTTTCTTCTTCATCTTATGTCAGGTAATCCTTTCAACGTATTATTATATTTTCAGTTATCTTGCACAGACGCCTTCTGCCATCACATCCAATTGCTCCTGCAGATCTTGGCCGGAAGGATTCCCGGCTGCCATATTCCCGGCAAATTCTGAAACAGGATCCCAGAATTTACCGCCGACACGCTGGATCTGGGAGAATTCAGACTGCTCTAAGAGAGCGGCGATCGCCGGAGAGTTTTGTATCTCGGAAGAGTCCGCAACTGCGGTGTTGGACGGGCCCTGACCGCGCATTTCAAAACGAAGCCTCTGATTGTCCTCGTTGGTGATCCACTCTGCCAGACGGGCCGCCCACTTCGGATGCTCGGAGTAAGCATTGACACCGATCAGCTTACACCCGGAGAATGAGGCCATCTGCAATTGTTTTCCATTACAGGTATAGGTCGGAAGCTTGGCCGCACCTGTGTTCTCGCCCCAGCTTTCCGTTACCGCGACGGAATTCCATACGCCGCTGATACCCGCGATCACGGAGCCGTTCTTTACTCCGCTTAAGAATTCTTCATCTGTTCTGTTGGCAAAACCGGGACTGCCTGCGATCTGGAGCATCGACTGTGCAACGTCGATTCCCCGGATATCCCCGTCCGTCTGGTTCCATGTACAATAGTTGGTGATTCCGTCATCGTTAAGTCCGACTTGAAGATTCGTATTTCCAAAGAAAGAATATACATACCACGCTGAGGACCAGTCCATAGTAAACTGCTTGCCGCTTGCCGCGGCGGCGTCTAAGATCCCGTCAAGTGTCTTTACCTGTTCTTCGGAGATGTACTGTTTGTTGTAGTATAAGAAATAGCCGTTATCTGCCGTCAGCGGATAGGCATACAATTGATTGTTGACTGTTGCCGCTTCTACCGCACTGGACAGATTCTTTGATCTGATCTCATCCGCATTCTCTATGGGATCCAGCGCTCCGGCCGCCGCCAGAGCATTGACCTGGTCGTCGGCGAAGGTGAAGACGTCCGCGCCTTCTTCCAGTCCGCCAAGCAGCACGTCCTTACATTGAGATTCGCCCTGTACCTCAAAGGAGATCTGAAAATCCGCCTGCCCCTGATAGTTCGTCTGGAAGCTTTGGATGATCTGAGTCATCAGTTCCTTATCCTCCTCGGCGCCCCAGACTACCAATTCGACCTTTTGATTTCCTGCATCGGAAGAATCCGTCTTCTGTGCCTTATCACATCCCGTAAGCGATACGGTACATAGAATGCCTATAAGCAATCTGCATACTCTTTTTTTCATATGTACTCCGTCCTTTTTGTTTCCGTTTTTCTTCGGATATTATAGCATATAATGCGGGGTACATGCAATATTGGAGAGGTTCGGATGTATCGGATTTTCAGCGCGGAATCGCATCTTTTTGCGTTTTTTGCATCGCGAAGCGTGTTACAGGCCACGGGGCGAATGGTCACGTTATAATTTTTCCCTTTTATATGGAAAATTTCGAAATCATCCTCTTGCATATTCTATTTCTGAGAAGTATAATAAACACAGGTATACTCTTTCAAAAAATAAAAAAAATTGAATTTTCGAAAGCGGGCGGCAATATGAAAACAATCACACGATCAAAGTATCTAGATAGGATCATCGAGCTGAATGGCACTCCTGATATAAAGATTATTACAGGTATCCGCCGTTCTGGTAAATCCAAGCTGATGCAGGCATATGTTGAATATCTGAAACTTCATTTTGACAATATCAATATTATTTTTATTGATTTTATGGACTTGGCATATGAGGAGATCAAAGAATATCATGCACTGCACGCTTATGTAGAGGGGCATTATCAGGAGGGAAAAACCAACTATCTTTTTGTAGATGAGGTTCAGATGTGTCCCAGGTTTGAATTGGCTGTTAACAGTCTTTATTCAAAGGGGAAGTATGACATCTATGTAACGGGTTCAAATGCCTTTTTGTTGAGTGCGGATCTGGCAACTCTTTTCACTGGAAGATACATTGAAATCCATATGCTTCCGTTCAGCTTTCAGGAATATTGCCGGTATTATGATGATGTCAAAGATAAAGATAAGCTCTTTGATGAGTATTCTGTGAAAGGCGGCTTGGCAGGTTCTTACGCATACAGGACCGAAAAAGACAGAACAAATTATATCAAAGAAGTCTATGAGACCATTGTTACCAGAGATCTGGTGCAAAAATATTCTTTGCCAGATACCCTGATCTTGCAGCGCTTAAGTGAATTTCTGATGGATAATGTCAGCAATCTGACTTCTCCAAATAAAGTGAGTCGTCTGCTGACTGCGAATGAAATACGAACCAATCATGTAACCATTAGTAAATACATTAAATATTTGTGCAATGCTTTCGTGTTTTATGATATTAAACGTTATGACATTCGAGGGAAGAAATATCTGGAAAGCTCCGAGAAGTTCTATCTGTGTGATACCGGTATCCGTTATGCAATACTCGGCAGCAGAAACATGGACTACGGCAGAGTATATGAGAATATCGTTTGTGTTGAACTGCTTCGCCGTGGATATGATGTTTATGTGGGTAAGCTCTATCAAAGGGAAATCGACTTTGTTGCACAAAGAGGCAGTGAGAAGATATATATTCAGGTAAGCGATAACATCTCCGGACAGGAAACCTTTGAGCGGGAATATTCTCCCCTGCTCCAAATCCGAGATGCTTATCCCAAAATGATTATTGCAAGAACCAGACATCCGAAATACAGTTATGAGGGAATTGAAATATATGATATAGCCGATTGGCTGTTGCAGGAATAAACAATAATATTTTTTCTGCTTGACAAGATATAATTTTACAGCTACAATGAACAGGAGTTAAATATTAAATAAAACTGTCAGGAGGATATTGCATGTTAAGTGTGGTCGTAATGGAGAAGATTGCAAAATAAATATTGCAGGGGTGATTTTCAGGTTCGTTGTATACTGAAGGTCTGCCCGTTTGTCGATGGCGCGTGCCGTTGACGTTTTCGCCTTACGTGTGCTTATCATTGTGGTATTGTTTTTTGACGGATATATTTCGGATATATAAGCATGGCTGTACGGTCATGCTTTTTTTATCTATAGGAAATTTATATCTTAGATTTTTCCGTTATACGAATCTTTCCGGGGATGTGTATTAGTTCGGCAGAAAGACAGTAAGTTTCTGCCGGGCTGATTCACGTGACAGCAGGACCATGGTATGTTGATGTATTGGGCAGCCATGGTCTTTTTGTGTTCTGATATAGATAGATATTGAACGTGCTGTTTTGTTCATGACAGGCGGAAGGGATATCTTGGCATAAGCACATTTTAGGGCGCGGGAATTAATGTCTGATTAATAGAGGAGATATGAGATGAATATAGAAAAACAGATTGAATTTGATAAGATCAAAGAGAAATGGATGGAGCTGGCAATCACGGACCAGGCAAAGGAGCAGGTCCGCACGGTATCGTTCTGTCTGTCTGAAATGGAATTAAGAAAAAGATTAAAGGATACAACAGACAGCAGGCTTCTAATGGAACAAATAGGAATGCCGCCTCTGCAGAACGTATCTGAGATCAAAGAGATCTTGGTGATCGCGGAAAAAGGGGGATGTCTTACACCATATCAGCTTGAACAGGTGGAGAAGGTATTAGCGGCAGTCAGGCGTCTCAGAGATTACCTGACCAGAGGAAGGAGCTCTGGCAATTCACTGGCCTATTATGACGAGAATCTGTATACTGTTGAAGAACTCCGGGAGGAGATCGGCAGGCAGATCCGGGGACAGGAGGTGGATGATTATGCGTCAAAGGAGCTTCTGCAGATCCGAAAGCAGATCGCAAAGTGTGAGGAGCAGATGAAGCAGAAGGCGGAGCAGGTGCTTCGCTCCAACAAAGAGTGCATGGCGGATAATTTTTGTACCCTGCGTAACGGAAGGATCTGTGTCCCGGTAAAAAAGGAATATAAGTTCAGGATACAGGGAAACACAATCGATAGATCCTCGACCGGCAATACTTTTTTCATTGAGCCGGCAAGTGCGGCGAAGTATTACGAGGAGCTTACGCTTCTTAAGAGCAGTGAAGAGAATGAGGTCTGCCGTATTCTCTATACGCTGACGGCGCTTACCGCAGAATCGGCTGATCTGATGAAGGAAGATATGAGGATGATTGAAAAGCTGGACTTCATATTTTCAAAAGGAAAGCTGAGTATAGACCTGGATGCGTCGGATCCGGCCATCAACACGGACCGCAGGATCGTTCTTAAGGACGCCAGACATCCGCTGATGGACAAGGATGTGAATGTACCGTTACAGTTCGAAGTCGGAGAGCGGGCGAGAGGGATTGTCATAACCGGGCCGAATACGGGCGGGAAGACGGTGGCGATCAAGACGGTCATGTTAAACTGCATAATGGCGCAGTGCGGGCTGCATGTTACCTGTAGGGAGGCAGATATCTGCATGAACAGCGCGTATCTTTGCGATATCGGCGACGGGCAGGATATTACGGAGAATCTGTCTACCTTCTCGGCCCATATCAGGAATGTACTGGAAGTGTTAAATGAGGTAAATAAGGACAGCTTTGTGATCATGGATGAACTGGGATCCGGGACCGATCCGGCGGAAGGCATGGGGATAGCGGTTGCAATCCTGGAAGAGCTGAAAAAGAGCGGCGCGATCTTCCTTGTGACGACGCACTATCCTGAGATCAAGGAGTATGCGGATAAGACAGAGGGCGTCGTGAATGCGAGAATGACATTTGACAGGGAAACGTTAAAGCCGGCTTACCAGATGGTGATCGGCGAGGCGGGAGAAAGCTGCGCCTTTTATATAGCCGACAGGCTTGGGATGCCGAACGAGATGCTGAGAACGGCGGTGCGCGCCGCTTATGGTGAAGACGCGCTTGCTTCTTATCCGTTTGGGGAGGAGGATCCAATAGTAAAGAAACGGAACACTAAGAAGATCTCCAGGATAAAGAAGTCAAAAGGCAATGCCGGGCTTACGGCGAAATACAACCGGGGCGACAGTGTGATGGTATATCCTGACAGGAAGATCGGGATCGTATGTGAACCGGTCAATGAGAAGGGAGTGCTGCGGGTGCAGATGCCCGGTAAAAAGATCTGGATCAATCACAAACGGGTGAAGCTCCATGTGGCGGCAGAGGAGCTGTATCCGGCAGATTATGATTTCTCGATCGTCTTTGATACGGTTGCGAACAGGAAGATCCGCCATGATATGGAGCGGAAATATACGGATGAAGTAATAATGTATCAGGAGTGATGCTGTTTGGAGTTCATTTGGACTTAAGCGGGCAGAGATTAAGAGGGTAGTTCTGTGACATAATCACAGAAATCCATTCTGTATTTTGGTATGATCGATTCAACAAGAAGAGAAGGAGACATAGGATGGGATTATTTAATTTGTTTGGAGGCACCGATATCAATCAAGGCCTGAAAGAATATGAAAATACGGCGGGCGCCGTGCTCCTGGATGTACGGACACCTCAGGAATATAAGGACGGACACGTTCCGGGAAGCAAAAATGTTCCGCTTCAGTCGATCCGGGAAGCAAAGGCGGTTATCGGCAGAACGGATACACCTGTTTTTGTATACTGCCATTCTGGAGGCAGGAGCCGGCAGGCGGCGGGAATGCTGGAACGGATGGGATATGGCAATGTAAAAAACATAGGCGGTATCAGCGCCTATAAAGGAAAGGTGGAAAGATAATATGAAGGTTGTAATTGTAGGCGGTGTAGCCGGCGGGGCAACTGCCGCCGCCAGGCTTAGAAGATTAGATGAACAGGCGGAAATCATTGTATTTGAGCGTTCGGGGTATATTTCTTATGCAAACTGCGGATTGCCGTATTATATAGGAGATATTATCACGGATCCGGAAGAGCTGACACTTCAGACGCCGGAGAGTTTCTTCTCGCGGTTCCGTGTAACAATGAAGGTGCGTCATGAGGTCATTGCGCTTCATCCCAAGGAACATACGGTTACCGTTAAGAATCTGGAATCCGGCGAAGAATTTGAAGAAAGCTATGATAAGCTTATTCTTTCCCCGGGAGCAAAGCCAACCCAGCCAAGGATTCCCGGCACAGCAAGCGATAAGGTGTTTACTCTGCGCACGGTAGAGGATACCTTCCGCATAAAAGAATATATTCAGAAGCATCATCCGCAGTCAGCCGTGCTGTCAGGCGGCGGGTTTATCGGTCTTGAATTGGCTGAGAATCTGAGGCGTCTTGGCATGGAGGTCACCATCGTTCAGCGTCCGAAGCAGTTGATGAACCCCTTTGACTCAGATATGGCGGCTTTTATTCACGGGGAGATGCGTAAGCATGGCGTAAAACTGGCCCTTGGCCATACTGTGGAGGGCTTCGAGGAGAAGGGGGACGGTGTGGAAGTGCTTCTTAAGGACGAGGCTCCTCTTTTCGCAGATATGGTGGTGCTTGCTATCGGTGTCACTCCTGATACGGTTCTTGCGAAGGACGCGGGGCTTGAACTTGGGATCAAGGGCAGTATTATCGTCAATGACCGGATGGAAACCTCAGCTTCGGACGTCTATGCCGTCGGCGACGCGGTGCAGGTGAAGCATTACGTTACCGGGCAGGATGCGCTGATCTCTCTTGCAGGTCCAGCAAATAAACAGGGACGGATCGCGGCTGACAATATCTGCGGCAGGGACAGCAGATATCGGGGATCTATGGGAAGCTCTGTCATACAGGTATTCGATATGACCGCCGCGGTTACAGGGATCAACGAGACCAACGCGAAGAAAGCGGGACTTATCGTAGATAAGGTGATCCTCTCACCTATGAGCCATGCAGGTTATTATCCCGGCGGCAAGGTGATGACGATGAAGGTGGTCTTTGAAAAAGAGACCGGCCGTCTGCTTGGAGCTCAGATAGTAGGATACGAGGGTGTGGATAAGCGGATCGACGTTCTTGCCGCGGCAATCCATGCGGGCATGAAAGCGGCCGATCTAAAGGAGCTTGACCTTGCCTATGCGCCGCCGTATTCTTCAGCGAAGGATCCGGTAAATATGGCAGGGTTCATGGCTGAAAATATAGCACAGGGGATATTAAAGCAGTTCCATCCTGAGGATGTGAAGGAGCTGCCCCGTGACGGAAGCGTGGTTCTGCTCGACGTTCGGACAGAAGGAGAGTACAGCCGCGGACATATTGAGGATTTTATCAATATCCCGGTGGATGAGCTTCGTGAGCGGATCAATGAGATTGAGAAGGGAAAACCAGTCTATGTGATGTGCCAGAGCGGGCTGCGCAGCTATATTGCAGTAAGGATCCTGACAGGCTGCGGATATGACGCGTATAATCTGTCCGGCGGATTCCGCTTCTATGACGCGGTGAACAATGACCGGTGCCTGATAGAATCGGCGACGGCCTGCGGTATGGACCGCTAGGAGGTTTTTAGATAACGTAGTAAGAAAGTATTGGGAAATGGTGTCTTGTGTAAAGGCATCATTTCCCATATGGTATTGCAGGAATTGGATTCCTTCTTTTTGACATTATTTTCCGCTATAAACCATAGCGTTGATACATCTGTTCAAGATATGTCCTGTCCTCGCTTGCTTTTTTCAAATCATCCATAAGATTGTCGTGGAGAAGAAGCTGAATTAACGAATTCAGACGATTCTCTCCCTTTTCCATTCTTATTTTGATATTCTCCTCTTTTTTGTTCAGCAGAAGTTCACGTTCCCGTATCTGAGATTCCATCTGCTGTATCAGGGATTCTTTTTTCTGCATTAGAGATTCTTTTTTCTGCATTAGAGATTCTTTCTGCTGTATCTGAGATTCTTTTTTCTGCACCTGAGATTCCATCTGCTGTATCTGAGATTCTTTTTTCTGCATCTGAGATTCCATCTGCTGTATCTGAGATTCTTTTTTCTGCATTAGAGATTCTTTCTGCTGTATCAAGGATTCTTTCTGTTGTATCTGAGATTCCTTCTGACGCATCTCAAGTTCTTTTTCTTTCCATTCATCTGCAAAGATTTCTTTTAATACATCGCATACCATATTGCAGTCCTCCTCCATAATTTCTTTGTTAGCCTGTATGATCAACTCCATCGCTGACTGGTATAGAACGGAATCTTTATGCTTTTGATATTCTCTGAGCAGCAGCTCTGTATTCCTATTCATCGGCAGATTCCGGGTTAAGCTGCTAAGCCATAGATTTTCTTCGGGCGGGAGCTTGCTGATTAATAGAATCTGCATGGATATCGGATCGTTTTTAAGCTTATAGATGCCTTTTGCCGTTTGTTCGGCGTCTATATTCCTTTCGGCTTTCAGAATCTTCAGCATTTTTCGAGGAAAATGGCTGCATACGAAAGTGATTGTGACATCGTTCATGGAGATGCCGTGAGTATTTTCCGTATTAGATTGAAAGAGGCATGCATAACCGTATACTTTGTAAAAATCATTGATGCTTAGATAATCATCAGGACTTTTGTATTCTATTAAGTTATATTTTCGGAAAATCTTTCCAATGTTCTTTTGTACAGGCGTATCATCAGAATTCTTTATGATCAGAGTGTCAATACGCAGAGCCTTTTTGTATAGCTCATGTTCTGAATGGAATTCCAGATGCGCAGTCTCTCTTTGGAGTTCGATTTGAAGCGACGCATGAAAACCGTCATGCCACTGTAAGAGATCAGCTGCCATTTGCTACCTCCATTATATTCAATATATTGCCTGTATGCAAGGTATTGGAGTTATTTAGATGCAAGTAATGGTGTAACGGATAATTACTGACGAATGTCAGATTTGAAAATCAGATTATTAGATATTTTCATTGACTTTTCTGTAAAACGAAATCCACTGTACGAATCTTTTATTCTGTACAGTGGATTTTAAAATTCTGTGTCCATTGGATGATACCTCATCTTTCTTATATTTAGTATTTTATTCTTTGGATGAAAAATTTAAGTTTTTGGTGGTCTGTCCTCCTTTTCTTTTGTTGATATTATAATATCGCATAAAGAAGGAAATGTCAAGAGAAAATCAGAAAAAAATTATATTAATATATAAAAAACTGATAAATCATTAAAATAGAAAAAAGTGAAAGAGGATTTGCCGATATTTTATAATGTATCTGGTTTACTATCGGATCTTCGGATGTTAGAATGGGAGGAAGAACAGGAGGTAATTCAGAGTATGAATGAGATTTTTTTGGAAAATATTTTGAGTGAGATATCCGTATCCGGCTGCGAAGAGCCGGTGCAGGAGGTTGTAAAAGCGTATATGAAGGATTATGCGGACGAGATACGAGAAGACGAGATCGGAGATGTGGTCTGTGTGCTGAACCCGGGCAGCAGTAAGAGGATCATGCTGTCCGCACATGCGGATGAGATCGGGGCGGTGATCTCCAACGTGACGGAAAACGGACGGCTTCAGGTCGTAAGCCGCGGGGGGATCATTCCTTTCACGTATCCGGGGCAGCAGATCCAGATACGTACGAGAGAGAAGATCGTCTACGGAGTCGTCGAAGCGCGGCGGGAATTCTTCGACAATAAAGAGATGAAAGCGAAGGATTTTCTGGTGGATATCGGTGCGGTGACGAAGGAGGAGGCTCTCCGGCAGATATCTCTCGGAGATGCAGTGGTATTGGACACTCATATCCGAAGGATGATGAACGGAAGGCTGACCGCCCGTGCATTGGATGACAGGCTTGGTGTGTTCATCATTATGGAGGCGCTTCGGAGGGCGAAGGAGAAGGGCTGCAGCGCGGGCGTATACGCGGCTGCAACAGTCGGCGAGGAGACCACGAAGAACGGCGCTTACTGGTGCAGTGCGCGGATCAAGCCGGATGCAGCAATCGTAGTGGATGTCACCTACTGCAGTGATTATGGCGATAAGGAGACGGCAGAGGCGGGGACAGTGACGCTTGGAGGCGGACCGGTTCTGTGCAACAGCCCGACTGTAGCGAAGAAGATGAATGATAAGATGGAAGCCTGCGGAGCAGATCTGCAGATACCAATTCAGCGGGAAGCGGCAGGCGGG
>OFGA01000469.1_pt1 | contig 33474 bp, 28 predicted proteins | sample 1521471 | NCBI WGS metagenome assembly OFGA01 (sample SAMEA3504086, study PRJEB24116) | mouse gut metagenome | biome: mouse gut; feature: mouse-associated habitat; material: faeces | place: Denmark | collected 2011 | reverse complement strand
TTTTTGGGAGCAGCTGGCGCAGTCTGCTTTTGGGATTGCGTTTCTTCTGGACAGCCTCCCTCCTTAATACAGGTTTCGTATTGGGGAAGTTCAGAAAGGAATTTTCGGTACACCTCGTCATAAGGAACCCAAATACATGTGGAGACTATTTTTTCGTATACCTGATCTGTCAGCACCTGAACCACTTCTTCCCCCGGCATTTCCCCGTGCTCCTGATAATATTCACGCGTGGCGCGGAACATCCAATCCGCTATCTTGGCCTTATGCTTTTGACGCAAATCCTGATAGGTTCTGTTGGGCTGCATTTGCCTCTTTTGAGCAAGTGAGGGGCGGTGTTTTTTCATCTATTATTGAATCTCCTGTTCCAGATTTTCAAAACCGGCGCACATCATGGATGCCGATAATTGTGTATACATATTTTACTCCATTTCTGCGCTGCTCTTTGCACATGACGGATTTGTGACAAGCCATTTATGACTTTGCAGCGCGCGGACACAAATCCCGTTTCCATCCCCTGTCTGCACCTATAACAACATATTTCTCCCAGCATGCGCTATGTGAAGGTCATTTCTGTGATACAGGAAATATAGTGTCATAAGGTTCTCACCGAGATAACCGATATACCGGTCCGACCTCTCCTCACCCCGCGGGACACTCAGTTCCCCGGTGCGCTCCAGCACCGGAAACAGCCACCCGCAGTAATCCGCAAGAACAGATCGCTTTGCGACCAGCATATTATAATTGTACAGATATGGCTGCGCGAGAATCCGCGGAAATGCCCTGGCGTAAGCCGGATGAAGCTCCGCCAGCGCCCTTAACATTGCCTGCCAGTCCGCTTCATTCATATACCTGGAATGATGTTCGCTGATATCCGGCTCGTGAATCGTCGGATACGACAAAACCACGTCAATATCATTCGCGGTAAGTCTCCCGGAATCGTCATCACCGATATCCAGAATCCTGCGATAATGAAACAGACCGTAATAATCCTCCGGCCCTTTGGCCGGAATCGCTTTGCACAGTATGTTTTTCCAGATCCAGTACAATGCCGTGAGCTCACAGTAGTTGCCATTCTTCCCTGATATGTGATCCCCGGTATCATCTCTCACCATCCCCGGTTCACAGACGTCTGCGTTACTCCCCGCCGGCTCCCCGGCAAGGGCAGCTCCCGCCAGAATCGGCGTCACCCACTCCGGCCTCCGGTACTCTCTCTGCAGCGGACGGTCTTTCCGGGATCTCACCATATATACCTTAAGCCCAGCCTCCGGTACTCCGCCTGAAAGGCGATGAACAGACGGAAACTTACCGATGGCCGCATAGTACCTCCCCATAAGTTCCGCCTCTTTTACCGAGTCAACGCAGGTGTATGAATAGAAACCGTGCCGCTCCAGATCCGCGGCAATCTCTCCGTGCAGATCTTCCGGCGTCCCGATCAGAACATGCACATTTTTATCCTCTGCGCTGCCCAGCCCGTACACAGGCAGTCCCGCAAGAACAGACGGATTATCCCTCAGCGATTTCACAAGAAATCCCCTGACCGGATGCTCCGGATATAATCTTTTTACAGCATGACAGATACCGAGCGCCAGAGCTTTGGCGCCGTAGATGTAAAGACTGGACAATTGCGGTTTTCCCCCGTTCCTATTCAGGTATTCTTATGTTATTATACTTAAAAATCCTGTAATATCAAGTAAAAAACCGCATGGATATCCTGCCATCATATGGATAGCAGAAATTCAGACACTCCGTCAGTGGAAGACAATGCTTCAGTAAAACTTTCCATTGTTTGTAGTATATCTGTATAAAAAAATCCTGCAAAGCAGGATTCCGCGCCTGCAAAGGGGCGCTTGTTCCGCCACAGCGCACCCCCGCAAAGCGCCTTTTTAAACATATTCTGAACTATAAAAACCCACGGACTAATTCAGTATCTGCTCCGGCAGGTACTTTTTCGTCAGCGCGCGTTCATTCAGCCAGATTATTTCTTTCCCTCCGATCCTTTGCTCCAGCGATCGTGCAATCTGATTTTTCACTTCCTTATTCAGCACGGCCACAACAACGGCATCAAAGTCCAGCTCCATCGCATCTTCCGGGGATATCACAGGATAACCCTGGCCCTGAAGCTTTTCATAAGTCCTGTCGCACCACCCGGCAATCTGATCATTTTTCCGCTGTTTCCAGAACCGGTACACTTCTTTCCCGAAAGTTCCGGCCCCGTAAATCAGAATTCTGCCGTCAGGCTTACTTTTTTCAAAAACTGATTCATTTTTTTCCTGCATCTTTGCCTCGGCATATGCAGGCACACGTACCAGCAGATGGTGCACAATATAACGTTCCAGCTGGCGCAGCAGACAGTCTGCATGTCTGCTTTTTTCAAATGCCTTTTTTAATTCAGAATACTGGATCCTGATATTCCTGATCTCATCTTCTTCGCTTCGAGAGGTTCGCATCGCCGACTCCTGGTGGAACCGGTAATGATAAAACCCCTCACTCATAATTGATACAGCTTTTGCCTGAAGAATCGCCGGAAATACGCATAACACATCTTCCCCGACTACCACCCTTTCATCCAGAGACATAATGTATGGTTCTATGATCTCCCGTTTATATAATTTGTTCCACAGAAACGGCTGAATCCCCATTTCGAAAAAATCAGCTGCGCACAGCATTCGCGGAAACACGCTCACTTCCAGTTGTTTTTCCCTGTACACACCCGCCTCCAGCCGGTTCCTGATTACTTTTTCTTCTCCGGCACCTGATTCAATATAGCCGGATATCACAATATCCACCTGTTCCCGCGTTATTTCTTTCCATAGCCTCTCTATCATATCTGCTTCAATCCAGTCATCACTGTCCACAAATACAATATACTTCCCCGCTGAATGGGCCATGGCCGTCCTGCGTGCCGCCGCCGCTCCTTTATTTTCTGTCTGAATCAGTCTGATGCGTCTGTCCTTTTCCGCAAAGTCTCTGCAAATCTCATAAGAATCATCTGCAGAACCATCATCCACCAGAATAATTTCCAGATCAGAAAAAGTCTGACCTGTCACGCTTCCAAGGCATTTCCCCAGATATTTTCCCGTATTATAAACCGGTATAATCACACTCACCAGATCCAGCCCGTCTTCCTTCTTTCTCATATCTGAACCCAGTCTTTCGGCACAATTGAAGGCATCCAGTGTTTTGGCGCAATCACAATTTTATTTTTATTCTGATTCAGCCATCCGGCCCAGAAACTAAATGTACTATTTGCAATAATATTATTTTTACATTCAGACATAATCATCAGCTCCTCATAATCCTCCAGCCCCATATCGCTTATATAAAAATGCTTATACACACACGGAAAATTTTCTTTTACCCATTCAATATCATCTGAAAAAAACAGGATAACAGGATGGCTGATCTTTTCTGCCATATAACGGACTGCTCTCTCATAGTACTTTCCCTGCCGCATCTCTTTGCTGATCACCTGTGCACATTCAGCATAGAGATAATCCCCACGCCTTATGTGTATACTGACCGTCTCTTCATTTCCGAGGACTTTTTCTATATCGGGCGGCAGCGCGGGCCTTTTCTTTAAGCTGAATTCTCTCAGTAAAATATCCCTGACCGGTTCAAAATATTTCCTGTTCAGAAAATGCCCCATTACATATGTGTGATCCCTGACATTCAGAAATCGTTCCTGATAAGAAAAAATATCATCTGCATCCGTCAGAAAAAGATATTTTCCAACTCCCCGCTGCGCCAGTCTGTACCGCAGCCGCTGATAAATATTCTTCCCCGCAAGCCAGGACCACCCTGCCAGATACTCTGGTTTTATAAAACGCAACGATAGATTATAATGATAGATCCCACATTTTCTCTCCACAGACAAGTCCTCCTGTGGCAGGCTCTCCCGGTAAATTCTCCTGCCCTCCAGACAGACATCCTTCCCGGTTCTCTCCTTCAGCAGCCTTGCATAAGCATATTGAAACATCTGATTTCCAAGGCCTTCCCATATTCTTACTACAATCATCGGCTTCCCCTTTTCCAGAGCATATTTTTCTGTCCTGCCTCAGACACACCTGCCCGCAAAATGTCCGATGCACTTTCCAATCCCGAGAATCATGATTCCGTAACGCCAGTATAACAGCTCCCCTATACCCTGATACGCGCTGCTCCACGGCTTATCTTTCGTATTATAATGTACAATCCTGGCTCTTCGCAGTCTCCTCCGCTCATCAGGCAGTTCCCACACTCTGAGCAATTGAAGATTGTAAATACCGGCATTCGCCCATACCAGCCGGTGCTTGAAACAATTATTGAGAACACTCTGATCCTGATAAATCAGCTTTTCAGGATTATCATGCATCCATCCCGTAAAATCATCTTCCCTGAACATTTTTCTGATATTATTCAGATATAAAAGCATCACACCCGCGTTGAAATATCTGTCCCCATGGCACATCCCGCTCTTTTTCAGAACATAGCTTCGCTCACTTTTCGGAAACATGTCATCGCACACGACGGCGCACTGCCCTTTGTCCGGATACTCATAAAGCCTGCGCAGATTTCCTTTTACGATAATATCCACATCCAGCCATAAGATCCTGTCTGTCTCCTGTGGCAGCATTTTAAGCATCAGCAGCCTGAGATTTGTCTCATATTTATAGCGCTGATCTTCCGCAATGCCCGAAAATATTTCCTTTTCAGCTTTTAAGAAGTAAATGTTAACTCTTCCGTTTCCACGTTTCCGAAACTGTGCCCGGAACTGTCTCTGCCTCTCGGGCGATATCTCAAAGTGGAGAATATATATATTCAGCTCTGTTTTATTCCAGCGGATAAATGAATACAGCATTACCGCAAGAGGATCTAAATACGCTTCATTAACAGCGGTCAGCAGGTTTACTGCCCTGCGCACCTCACATTTCATAAAGAATATCCTCTAAAGAAGAGATTCTGCAGGCAGTAACTTTTTCCAGATCTTTCTCTATCTCATCATAAAAAAATACCGCAGTTACAATAATCAGATCGACCTCTGGCAAATCCTCCTTCGGACCAAGCACATCAACTTCTGCATAAATACCATCTGCATTCTTATCTATCACGTATTTTACAGCAATCCCTGAATCCTTTAATTCATCATACAAGCGCTCTCCAACATAACTCATTCCATAAATGGCAACCGTTCTGATACCGCTTTTCTGCAAATATTCGGCAATCGATTTTCCTTCCTGTTTTGTAACCATCCACTGGTTAAAAAGCTGGAGAATAGCAAGATGCTTTCCTGCGTACAACTTTTCTTTTGCCACTGCCTGTTTCATCATCCTTCTGCCTGCCACAATGCCCAGTCCCACGCCAACACATGCCGGCACTACAGTCAGCATCCCTTTTAGTAATCTGTTCCAGTACAATTGATCTTTCATAAATCAGCACCTCTGTCATCTCTGGCTATTTTCTGCTCCATAATTAAATGCCTTGTTTCCCGCCATACCTGGCCATTATACTCATCTTTCCACACAACAATTTTTTCTTTCGGTATCATCCGGCTCAGCTGCTGATAAATTTCATCTTCATATAACTCAGTAACCACCATAACTTTATCATATGCCTTCTGATCCTTAAGTATCTCCGTTCTATGCACCTTTAATCCCGCCAGCTCCATACCGCAAATAGCCGGGTTATTGTCCACAAATCCTTTTATCTCAATCTCCCTCGCAACCTCGCGGTATTTACCAATCCACTCCTGCGCAATACGGCCTGCCGGAAATAAAAACACTCTTCCTTCTATCATCCGCCGCTCCCAGATAAGCCGTGGATTCTCTTCAAACAATACGCTGCAGAGGCATAGCCGTGCCGGACGCAGCCTGACAGTTTCACCATTTCTGACCTCTCTGTATGCTGTTCTGCGATACATTGCCAGTGGTTCTATGCTCTGATTAAAATGTTTCAGCATCCTTTCTCCACAATTATCTTCTAAAAGTATACCGGTTATATTTCCACGCAAATAAACATACGTCTGTATTGCGCTGATTTGATAGCTCTCCATTATCCACAAAAGCGCAGATACGAATACGCTGCTCATGCGAATCTGGTACGGAATCCGGATCAGATAATCGTATTTCTCTATCTCCATCTCTTCCCCGCATGTGTATGTAATATTCGCATGTGTCTGCTGTTCAGATACAATCCGGGTTCCGTTAATATCCTTCCTGCTTCCCATAATCAGTACCTGCTTTTGTCTTATATCTTCCGGAACATAACAAGCTCTTTGAACATCGGAAATAATATGGAAAAATCTATCTTTGAGATATTTTACGGCACAGTCATCGCTCACTTCTGTATAATATTTCCTGCAGATCCTGCAGGATATTTCCTGTAATATTTCGTTACTCCACTGCGATTGATGTCTCACATGAAACGTTACCGGATTGATCAGCTCTGCAATGTTTACCCCATGTTCCCAGAGCATCATGGGAAACCAGTAATCCCACATCGCCTGCCCCAGAATCAGGCCATCATCTTCAATAAAATCTATTACCTTCTTAGGGAAAAAAAACGTATCTACTCCGCCAAAAAACATGGCAGATTTCATTTTATCAATATCTTCTTTCTTCTCCACTTCCTGGCGTCTTGCAAATACAAGACCACTTTCTGCCAGTCTTTCAACATAATCGTACAGGTCCTTTGAAAACTTTTTCAGAAAAATATCCGAATTAATGATTCCGCAGACAGCCCCGGCCTTTTCTTTTAATACCTGAAGCATATCATATATATATGGACACGGTTTTCCAGTAACCTTCTCTGCCCCACGTGCCATTTCCTGAAATTCCACATCCGGAAAATATCTCTCAATGTCTGCAAGCTCTTCCCTGACATTACATGATACCACTCTGAATCCACTTTCGATCCATGTAGTAATAGCTGCCTGCTGATTCTCTATATTTCGAGGCGATATAGATGTCACCAGGACTATCTTTTTTTTCATTTTTTTACCTTTCTTCTGAATACAAATTCTAATAATAAAAAAAACTAAAATAACTTTTGTTTTTTTCAAATCCCATCTGTTCCAGAGCCTCTGCAATCTCTGCGTAATTCTCATTGTTTGCTATCAGCACAATATCTTCTAACGGTTTTAGCATACCCGGCGAAAAAATCGGAATTCCAAGGTATTTCCCCCGCTTATGAGAGTCAATAAACCCGCTGATAAATACTTCCGGCATAAAAGTTCCCAGCAGTTTTCGTATTTTTTCTCCCCAGTAGCCCGCTCCCCACAGGTATACTTTTTTCGTCCTGCCCTTTCCCATCCGTATCAGCATTTTCTTCACATGATAGATCCACCATATCCGGGTGCGGTAAAACTCCCTGTCATCATCACTGTATACCCCCGCATTCCAGGGCGCCTCACAAACCCACATAAACTCCGTCCAGATCTCCCTGAATTCTTTCTCAGTAATTTTATCTGCACAGATTCCGGTCCTGTTATCCTGACAAATCCAGGCATAGTAATTCATCAGCTTTTTCGTAATTTTTCGCACAGAAAAATGATCCTCAAAAGTTTGCGTTGCATTTTTTATCACTTCCTGCAGCTTTCCTGTTTCCCGATCCCTCAGATACCGTTCAAAGGCCTCTGAAAAATCCTCCTGCTTCATACCTTTAGTCAGATAACCATTCACCCCGTCCCTGATAATCTCCGGAATCCCACCCACCGGAGTGGCAATCACAGCGACACGACCCTGCAACGCCTCCACAATTACTGTTGGAAATGATTCTTCAAAACTACAGGATAATAACACATCTGCATTGCGCATTTCCTCTTCTATATTGGAAGTAAACCCCTTCATATGAACATGCTTCTGTAAATGATGCTCCCTGATATAAGAAACACAATCAGATACATATTCGGTATCTGTATGTTTTCCCCATAAATCCAGCTGCACTTCAACCCCCGCGTCCAGTAATCGTTCTGTCAGCTGTATCGCAGCAAGCTGATTTTTTATTCTGTATACCACCCCTGCACAAATCAGATTTATTGAATCGTTCTTTACACTGCGTTCCAGGTCTAATACATGGTATCCCTGACGGATGCATCTGGATGATATCCCAAGTCCTGTCTTCCATGATTCACTATACATTACCGAATCTGCATGATGATAGGAAGGATAAACCTTCATATAGTTTACAAAAAATGTATTTTTTTTCACCTGAAATACGCTCATCAAATGTGGAATACCGTATTTGCGGGCAACAAGCTCGACAGCTGTATTCACTTGCACACTGTGCATAATATCCGGTCGGAATTCTGTTACACATTTCTCTATACCGGGAACTGAATCCATCGTATCCCAGACATTCACATATGGCATCTCTGCAGCAGTACTGATAAAAGCATAGCCGCATGGCAGTCTGAATTTTTTGCATCTTCTATCATACTCAGAGTCATATTCACCTTTTCTGTCAATTGGGATTATTACTTTTACTACACAGCCTGCATTCTGCATCATGGCCGCATAATTTACCAGCAGATTACCGGAACCACCAAAATTATACGATAAATCCAGAAAATACAATATTCTCAAATCTCTCATCTCATTTCTTCTCTTCTGATTTTCTGAAAGCATTCATCAACCTTCCATAATAATTTCCTGTAATATCGCTGTCTTTCATGGATATTCTCAAATAACAGTCTGCTCTCAAACCTGAAAGGCTTTAAAAACATATCCTGTAATTGTCTTCTGGTAAAATCCATGCAACTCACATATGGATATCCCCATCGTTTCTGCAGACTGCTAAATATCATACTGATCCGCAACCGGTCAAATTCAGAAAAATATTCCTCATATAAATTGTGCACAGGCTTTAAGTCAAAGTCCTTTATCCTGTCATTTCCAAATACATACGCCTGACTTTCCCCATGATGCGTTGTCTGAAGAAGTGTATCTGACCACATGATTCCTGATTCTTCACAGATATATGTAAGTACCTCCCTGGGAGACGTCTTTAATTTTTCAAAAGCTACCTCTATCTTTTTCCAGCCCTCCACCGGTCTTACTTCCATGTCCGGATATCCCATATTATACCATAATCCATCCAGAAAACGAGCAGGCGATGGCAACTGTGTTGATTCACAAAACTTTAAAAATGATCCCACACGAGTATATGAATTTCTGGTAATATCAATTAAGGCCCCTTTCACATTCTCAGAACCAAGCCAATCCTGATAGTCTTCAATCTGTTTTTTGGGGACTTCATGAGGTTCCCAATATATCAGAATATTTCCTGCATCTGCAATATCTGTTTCCCACATTCTAACATATGCCAGATGAATTATCACAAAAAGTTCCTGCGGTGTAAATGATTCTCCATAACTTAACAATTGACAAAATTTCTCATCAAAAAGTTCCTTTTGGGGAAAAGTTTGTGATACGTCCTCTTCAGTTCCTGTCATTTCATCATATATTTCCCAAAATACCCGCTGAATATCGCCTGCTTTTTCCTCTGCAAGCAGAATACAGAGAAAAAATAAATTGTCTTCAAGAAGCCCAAAGTCCAGAGAAACTACATTCGGATGCCCGTCCATAATTCCTCTGAAAAAAAAATTTCCACTCATATGCCCAATTGCTCCCAATAGCAATTTCCCTGGCGTCAGTTGCGGAACCGTATATTTCCTTTGATTCTTATCCTGAATCCGGCTGAGAACCTCTCCTTTTGAAAAATAATCTGAAATGTTATCAACCCCATATTCCTGCGCCTTTTTCAGATAAACATCCCTTTTCTGTTTTCTCCGTTTGAGGAAGTTTTCCATGCCAAAGTACCGGGGTTCAACCAGCAGACAAATATCTTTCTCATGCATTCGCTTGCAGTCTGCCAGTTCTATTCCGGACTCTCTGTTTAAACCTGCCTCTTTCAGCACATCCAGGTAAAAAATCGAGCACTGTTCTGCCTTTTCAAGAATTCGCTTCACATGATAACACAATCTGATGTTTCCGATTAATATCACGTTCTTCTTTTTTATTACATTCAGCAAACTGCTCACAGGAATTTCTGTATAATCTTTCAGTAGAAAATATGATTCATTCCTGTAATAGCCTGCGCAATCATATTGATCTGCATTTCCAAACCCCCATGCACTGTGCTCAGAGGTACACTCCAGAAAAACGGGATCTCTATATCTTTTTCTGATCTCTATCCCTGACAATACTGGTTTCCCCAATAGCTGATATCGTTGATCCAGCTTATTATCTGATAAAAAACAACAAATATCAATACCCTTTCCAAGAACCAGATCATATGCACTTTGGGATTCGACTCCTGTTCCAATAATCACTACTTCTTTATCTCTTAATTTATCCAGTAACCAGTCAAAATCTCCGCCTGCCTCCTTTATCAGTCCCTCTCTGATTCCTCTTTCATAGATCTGATCTATACATTCAAATTCTACAGAAACACTTCTCAATCCGTCATACAGGCTGTCCTTACTTTTCGGCCTTATTCCCTCTGCATACAGATTGTATATGCAGTGATCGGGCACTTCATAATGCTCCCATTCACCAAGATTTTTCCAGTACCCCCCCCCCACACATTTACGGGTATCCCCTGTTTTTTCAAATATAACGCAAAAAAATATGCCAGCTCATTACAGTCATAAATGGTAACACCTTTATATTCCGGAAAAAGCTTTCGGAAATCCAGTATTTCAGAAAATTGTTCCAGTTCTCTCAACATTCGCAGCTGCCGGTCTGCTGCAAAGTCTTCGTACGCAAAGCAAAGAAGCTGTCCGTCTTTATTCAGAACCGGAAGCATAAGTGTCTCTCCCAGCGCTCCGGCATTATTTATAAAAAATTTTCTCCCCTCCATCCAGATATTTTCATCAAAAATTATATATTCATCCTGTATGGCATCATAAACATTCTGGCATCCAATCAGTGAGTAATATGTAATTTTTCCTCTGTATCTGCATAATTCGCTGTCATCAAATACACATACTATCTCATCCATATGTCCTGAAAAAAAGTAAGACAGCAGCTCACTCCTGTCCAGCAAATCATATTCCGCATAACCAGCTTCTTTATCGCAAAATCTAATCATGACGCTCCTCCCGATTAAATATATCCAGAATTTCCCTTCTCCTGGTCATCTGAAGACAGTCGCTGATTAACCGCTTTTCCCACTTTTTTATTCGCTCCTTTTCGTCGTTATTACAGTAAACCAGCCTTTTTTCAAATCGAAACTCTTTCAGAAACATCTCCTGCAACTCCCGTTTGCTGAAATCAAGGCTGCTTACATGTGGATATCCATACAGTTTCTGCCAGGAGCCCCTTATCACAGAAATCCGAAACCTGTCAAATGAAGAAAAGTATTCCTCATATGTACGATAAACCGGCCTCAGGTCAAATCCCTTAATATCTGCATAAGAACTCTGTAAACCATGGGATGTTGTCTCAAGCAATGTATCAGACCAGGAAATCCCTGTCTCTCTGCAGATGGCAGTTAATGTTTCTCTCGGATTACACTTTAAATCCTCAAAGCGCACAATCACTCTTTTCCATCCGGCATAATCCTTCTTTTCAAAATCCGGGACTCCGGTTACTACTTGAAAGACATGAAATTTACCATTAGAGAAAAAATTGACTGCCTCTAAATTTTTCAAACAAGAACCTGTCTGTGCGCATATATTACGTACAATATTGATAATACATTGCTCTGAGCATACTCCATCCAGCCACTGCGCGTAGCTCTCACACACGTCTCTTGGAACAAAATGGGGCTCCCAGTATATCACCATACTGGCAATATCTCTTATCTCTCTTCCCCACATTTTTGCGTATGCGACATGAAACATTATAAACAATTTCTGCGAGGTAACAATATTGGTCTCAGCCAGCATTTTCCTCATACATTTATTAAATTTTTCCTTATCCGGAAAATCTTCCTGCCAGTTCTCATTCCTTCTTCCCTCTTCATCTTCAAAGAACTTCCAGAACAGCGGCAAAATAGCATCCTTTTCTTCCACAGCTAACCTCAGACATATTGAAAATAAATTATGGTTTAAATAACCATATTCTATCATAAGTATCTGAGGATGATTATCCAAAAGATTTCTGAACAAAATATTCCCACTCGAGGCTTCAATTGAACCAATTATGATTCCCTTTACTTTCAGACTGCATTGCCAGTCATTCTCCGCTGGATGTTCCCGCATCATAAACTTTTCATTTTCCACACTATATTCCAGCAACCACGAACCATCAGAAACCGGTATTTTCCCCATGTACTTTTTTCTGAGCGCTTTATAAGACTCCACTCCCCTCTCCTCTTCCAGCAGCGGCCCATAATACTCCGGGCACAGAAGCATACAGATATCCCTCTGTATATCAACTTTATCTGATTCTTCCGTGTTCAAAACATCCAGATATCTGATTCTTTCAGAACCTTCTTTTTCCAGCAATTGCCTCATAATAGTACATAAATGTATATCGCCCATCAGTATCAGTCTTTTTTTTGTATTTAGAAGCAGATTCCTCAGTATATTAAGCCATCCCGTTCCTGGGATATCCATATAATCTTTTATAGTAAAAAATGTCTCATTTCTTTTGCACCCCCAGTAACAGTACATATCTGTCCATCCAAATCCCCACGCACTATAGCGGGCTTCTGCATCTATATACACTGAATTTCTTATTTGTAATGCCTCTTTTCTGCTCACCACCATCTTCCCAAATAAATTTTTTCCCTGCCTGTCTTTTTTCTCTGAAATAAAGCACAAAATATCAAGACCATACCCCAGCAACACATCATATGCGTCCAGTGCACTGCCCTGTTCGCCAATAATTATGATATTTTTATCCTTTATCTTTTTTATAAAACTTTCCACTCCGCCTGCTGCGTCCCCAATGATTCCCCTGCAGACATTTTCTTCATAAATCCGGTCAATACATTCAAACTCCACAGATACACTTTTCCGTTTCCGGGGATCCTTCTCTTTTCTATCCAGACCATCAGCATAGACTACAAGATTTGCATAATCCGGGACCTCCCGCTCTCCGGGAACCCTCCCAAACTCCCTCCACACTTCATCTGTGACACTGACCTCAATCCCGTGTTTCTCCAGATATTGTGCAAAATAATATGCCAGCTCATTGCATCCACGTATTGTAACATATCCGTACTCCGGATACACATCCCTGAATGTCAGTGCATCTGCACAAAATATCAATTCGTCCAGCATTCTGATCTGGCGATTCGCCTCATTATCCTCATATGCAAAGCAAAGCAGCTGTTTCTTTTTATTCAAAACAGGCAGAATCTCCATACCTCCAAAAGACTCCCTGCACTGTCTGAAATATCTACGGCCGTTCTCCCAGAGTTTTTCATCAAGCATTACAAACTCCTTATTAACAGCCTCCTCTATACTTTTTCCAAGTATAGAGGCATAAGTGATCCTTCCTGTATATTCCCCTGCTTCGTTAAATATATAGATCTCTTCTTCCCTGTGTCCATCCAGAAAATATGCCATTAGCTGTTGCCTGTCGATTTCACTGTCAGCCACACAGACAATTTCTCTATCGCAAAATCGTATCATACCATTCCTCCGGTTTATTTCTTTTTTGTGAGTTTTTTATCAGACAAATGCACACTGCCTGACAGTAATTCACCAGCCATCCTTTTCTTCTCTTCCAATTTAATATATGGATTAAACGAATAAGCAATCAACAGATTAATGATCATTATTCTCAATCTTTTTTCAATCCCGGAATATTGCAGTTTATAATCTCTCAGTTTCATCACATTCTGCCATGTTGAAAATGCTGCCCTTAAATGCAATACCTGTACTTCCTTTTTACACTGAGGATATAGAACAAGCGTTTTCCTGCAAACATTCTGTATAAAAAACAGATAGTCCATTCTGCGCACACTAAAGGGTTCTCCGGTAATACTATTCATCCTGTGGCAATAATAATACTTTGCCTTTCCTATATGCACAACCCCCTTTGCCCTGCAAAACAGCTCAAAAACTACCGGTATATCCTCAGATGTTTTTCCTTTGGGAAAACGCACTCCTGAAAACAGACTCTTTTCAAATAATTTATCGCAACATGAAAAGTCCATGGCATTATACAAGCATAACGCCTTCACAGACTCAATTCTGTCATATACCATTTCACATTTTAAAACAAAACTTTTTCTATTCCGGATTTTCATCCCCTTTTCATATAAATCCGTCCTGCCACAACAGGCAATCGGAACTGAATTCCGCTTTATGGCATTATATAACTCCTCATACATATCACATGCAACATAATCATCGCCATCCACAAAGGCTATATATTCACCGTCTGCATACCGCATTCCCACATTGCGTGCGTCTGCCAGTCCACCGTTCTCTTTGTTTACCACAATGACTCTATTATCTGCCAGCTTATACTTTTCGCAGATAAGAGCACTATTGTCCGTTGACCCGTCATTTACAAGAATGACCTGTAAATCTCTAAAGGTCTGGGTAAGTACTGAACAAATACATCTGTCCAGATATTTCTCTACATTATAAATCGGAATAATTATACTAATCAAAATTTTCCATCCTTTAAATCCCATAAAGAATCTCTTCAAGGGAAACAACTTCATAATCACAGACATTATGAATTGATTTCTCAATTTCATAATAAAAGAACACCGCTGTCACAATGATCAGATCAACCTCAGGCAAATCATCTTCAAGCGTAAAAATATCTGTTTCTTCAAAACCATCTTTTACCTGCATATCAATCACATATTTTATTTCTATATCTGTGTCCTTTAATTCATCATACAGACGCTCACCAACATAACTCATTCCATAAATAGCTATCGTCTTTACATTATATTCCTGCAGATAATCCAAAACACCTTTTCCTTCATGCTTAATGATCATCCACCGGTTAAATAACTTCATAATTGCAAGATGTTTCTGTGCATACATTTTCTCCTTGTCCACCAAAGCCATCGTTTTTTTCTTCCCAATAATGATTCCTGCAACCATACTCATTATTGCCAAAGCAGTTATCTGTGCACTCATAACCACTTTTTTTTTCATGTCTGTCCCCTTTCCCTACTGCACCCTTTTATCCGACTGCTACCCTTTCCTCTCACTTTTGAAATGTTCAGACAGGTTTACGTTTATTACCTCATACTTATGCCGGCGCATAAAAACCATTATCTGTATTACAATATCCCATAACCCCGCTTCTATTGCCAGCTTCAAATACCTATTAAAGTAATTCCCCTTACATTCCTTCCACAGACGCTTCGGAAGCCACTTTAAGTACTTCTGTAATACCTTTTTTTCCTCTTTCATCATAAAAATCAGTTTTCTTTTCCCATCTGCTGTCTTAAAATTATATAAAGAGCCCCCCGCTCTGCGATAATAAACAAGACATCTCGGTAAATATAAAAAATCTTCCTTTCTCGAAAGCTTTAACCAATAATCATAATCTTCATATCCTATATTTTCATCATATCCACCATATTTCTCATATGCCTGTTTTCTTATCATTACTGATATTGCAGGTATATAATTGCCCTTCATGAGTGTATTAAAAATATCCTTCTTCTGCGGCAAAACATAAGGGCGATATATCTCACCCTGTCCCGGCAGGTCCCCAAATTTAAAATTTTCGTCCACAAAACAAATATTTGAATAACACAGGATTTTTTCCCTGTGTTTTTCCAGCTGCGCCGTCAGAGCTGTTATGCAATCCCGATACATAATATCATCTCCAGCGCAAAACATAATGTATTCTCCCCTTATCTTATCCAGAAACCAGTTCATATTAGCACAAATATTTCCACAATTTTGTTCATGCTGCACCATCAGAAGATAGTGGAATTTATCCCTGAGTGCTTTTTCATAACTCTTAATAATTTCAAATGTTCTATCAGTTGATGCATCATCCAGAATCAGCAACTCCATATCAGGATATGTCTGGGAGATAATACCTTTCAGACAATCTTCAATATAATTCTGCTGCATATATGTAAGCAGACAAACCGATACCAGTGGTTTATTCATAGGATCTCCTCATTTGTTTTATACATCTTTTCAGCTATATTTTTCCGGAACTCGGAATAATCCCTGATGTAATCATCCTCATTATAATACTCCGATGCCAGTACCATCAGAACCGATCCCGCTGTAAAATCATACATCTCACGCCACATATCAGAAGCAATATACAGCCCCTCATAAGGTTTATCCAGAAGCACAGTTTCCTTTTCTATCCCATCGTCGAGCAGAACCTTACAGCTTCCACAAACACATATTAATATCTGTTCCAGGTTTTTATGTGAATGGCAGCCCCTTCGCATATTTTCTATCGTATCATACATATAATAGACCCGTTTAATTACAAAGGGAATATCTCTTAATTCCTCCAGTGCCACTAACTGTCCTCTTTTATCTCCATGCTGCAAAAATTGATATCTTATAATTTGCATATACCCGACCACACTTTCCCTCTAATTTTTCGCATTCTTTACCCTTTCAAATATTTTACTTCCACAGAATTCTTTTCCTCTGTTCTGTCCCTTTCTGTCATAAACATTCGTATATTCACAAAAAGCATACAGACTGTTTCCCAGTATGTCTCCCTTATGAATATTCATACTACCATCAATCTCTGTATACGTTTTAGTATCCTGCTCCCCTTCCATCACTTTCAAAGGTTCTATTCCCTGACTACAGTAAATCTTTCCTATTTCTCTGATTTCCCCGCCAGCTATCTCGTATAAGTTCCCATTGCATAACATGCATACATATCTGTCCGGCCGTATTTTTTCCAGCATAAAACACTGATACGAATTATATATCAGATAATAACTGCTGACCGCATTCTGCTTCGTTTCGTCTATAACGATCTCATTCTTCAGCATCTTTTCCAGCTTCCCATTGCTCAAATTTAATTTATAAATGTTTCCTGCATTTTCCGGAAAAAAACATACCTCACCATTTTCATAAAAACTTTTACAAAATCGTCCTTTTACAACCGAAATATAGCGAAACCACACATTCCTGTCTTTTTGTAAATCACCTCTGAAAAATTCTCCATTCACTGTTGATATTACAAAATAATTTTCAGCTCTGCATATCGTACAGATCCCTCTGATATCGTTATTTATTTCTGCAAAGCTTATTCTGTCTTCTAAAATATCAAAAACAATAATTACATTGTTAGCATAACACGGTATATAAATTTTATCATCATATTCACAGATTTCAGATGATATCACCCATGGATAATTTATAAACGGATATCTTTTCTGAAATTCCCCATACCATTTGTCATATACTTTGATTTCCTTTGTGATCATATTAAAGCGAACAATATAAAACTGCCTGCATGAAACCATATATACATATTCATTTTTCTGGCAGTATACATAAAATCCCCAGTTATCCCCCCTCCATTTCGGCACATCAATCACATACTTATCCGTTTTATGACTCACCACATTATATATATACAGGTTATGTGCAAAAAATGGAATAAACAGCACTTCATCACCATAGATGCAGCATACCGAATACAACCCGGGCTTTCTTACCGGTTCATCAGAAAACATCGCAATATATTCTACGGAATAGTCCTTAAAATCCATTCTGAAAAAACCATTGAATGTAGCCGCTGCAAACCATGCAGTTTCCCCATCTACTGCCATTCCCTCTATGCACAACTGATTCATAACAGACTTTTCCATTCCTTCCACATCTCCTGATAACATCTATAATCTTTTAAGATTATTAATAATATCTATCACATAATCCTGCTCTTCCTTCAGCATGCCATTATAAAATGGCAAGGATAAAACTTCCTTCGCTGCCTTTTCCGACTCTGGGAGATCTCCCTGCTTATATCCTAAATACTTAAATGCATCTGCCAGATGAGGTGGAACCGGATAATGTATCATTGTCTGAATCCCTTTTTCACTTAATTTATTCTGTATTAAATCCCTGTTTTTTACTCTGACCACATATTGGTGCCACACATGCCGGACCTCGTCCCGAACCACCGGCAATAAAAACTGATCGTTCTTTAACCCGCCTGCATAGTATTCTGCAAGCCTGATTCTCTCCTCTGTGAGTTCCTCCAGATGCATCAGCCGAACCCTCAGCAAAGCTGCCTGAAGCTCATCAAGCCTTGAATTAATTCCGACCATCTCATTATAGTATTTTACCCTGCTTCCATAATTTCTGTATGTCCTTGCTTTTTCCGCCAGCTCCTGCTTATCTGTGACCAAAGCACCCGCATCCCCAAATGCGCCTAAATTTTTAGTCGGATAAAATGAAAAACATCCAATGTCTCCAAAAGTTCCAACCTTTTTCCCCTTATACTCCGCACCATGCGCCTGCGCGCAATCCTCTACAACTTTCAATCCATATGCATCCGCAATCTTTAAGATTTCATCCATACATACCGGCTGACCATATAAATGCACTACCAGAATTGCCTTCGTTCCTGCCGTTATTTTCTTCTCTACATCTTCAGCATCTATATTATAACAATTATCCGGTTCTGCAAAAACCGGAACCGCCCCGTTTAGCGCTATTCCCAGCGCACTTGCTATATAAGTATTTCCCGGAACAATCACTTCATCTCCGGCTCCTATTCCCAGTACATAAAATGCAATCTGCAGAGCTTCCAGTCCGTTTCCCACACCGACACAGCTTCCGCATCCCAAATACTCAGCAAATTCTGTTTCAAAAGCCCTTAGTTCATTTCCCAGAATATAACAACCGCTTTGTAACACCCTCAACGCGCTTTCTTCAAATTGTCTCTGATACTTTTGAAAACCCCTGTCTAACCGGTTACATTGTACTACCATATCATCCACCCCTTAAAAGTTTTTCCGAAATGTATATTTCGTGTCAATTTCACAGCCTATACTCTCTTTAAAATCACATAAACCAAAATTAGGCATACCTTCTTCAGTAGATGGACCAATATCTAATACCAAAACTCCCCTGTCAGCATAAAATTCGTATAACTGTGCAGAAATATAGTTCATCGGCTTCTTTTCAGAATATCCGCCCGCATCTCCCCAGTAAATAACCTGGTATACAGCTTCATTTATCCGAAACACAATTGCTGCTGCTACATCCACATCTCCCAGCCTGGCTATAAAAAAATCATGCTCTGTCAATTTTATCGTATCTGTTATCTGCTCATAGGTCATTCGAAGAGGGCGCCCCTTTGCATCTCTATTCATTTTTATGATATCATATGCTCTTCTTTTATCACCCTCCGTCTCACAATGAATCAGAATAAACCCCTGGCGATTTGCTATCTCCAGATTCTTTCGTGCGTTGCGATGAAGCTGCGTTCTATACATCAGCATATTTTTCAGAAAAAACTGGAAATTAAGATCACAGACTGCTATCTTATATCCATTATTTAGCAGGCTGTTCTGTACTTTTGCAATTCCGGATCTGTCATAAAAAGATGGTGGCAAACATATTTCGACCGCTGAAAGCTGTTTCTCTTTTACATAATCATCTATTAAGCAAACAGCACTACAGATATCATCAAGGCGAACATTCACGCTTAAAAACTCAAACATAGAAAAGGGCGCAGAATACGGAACTTTGAACACTTTGTTATGAATTCCCGCTATAATGCCAATTTTATATTTTTTTGTCTTAAATAATAAATAAACAACCTTTTCGACTTTATATTTATTAAGATCATGAAACTGCGTACTATTATAAAAATATTTGTAACTCTTAACTATCTCATGATACTTTTCCGGGCTGACCTCTTCTAAAATCATCATTCTTTATAGATCCTATTCTTTATATAATCAAAGTGTTTAAGACATTTTTTCACGTTAAAAATCATTTAGAAATAATTACATAATTTTCCGCTCCTAAGTGTGGCATAAATCTGACCATCCGATATAATCCCTCCAAAGTTTTTTCATCTATAATCGCCAGATCCAGCATCTGCCTCATCTGTTCATGAGAAAAAGGCTTGATAAAATAAGATCCTTCTTTTAATATTTTAAAGCCATGTTCCTGAACAAACTGTTTCAGGTCCTCCATAGTAAATACCCTGTTTCTCTGAAATCTTCTGGCCCTTTCTGTCAGCATACCAAGCCTCGGAACAATACCTGACTCATATGCAAGTGTCAGATGAAACGACTGTGGATTAGGTGTACTCACTAATATTTTCGTGCTGTCTCCACTCAGATCATACACTGCGTCCATTATAACCTCCGGATTCACAGCTTCATGAAGAATTCCCTCTATCAGTATGAAATCATAGTTCTGCCTCTTAAGATAACTGACCTGATCCTCTACATAACCATGAACGATTTCAATATTATTCCTGCCAGCTCTCAGCTTATCAGCATGATCAGCCAGCTTTCTGCCAGCCTCAACAACACACATTTTCTTATACCGGGTATATACCAGAAAAAGCGGTTCCATACCACATCCAATTTCAAGAACATAATCTGTTGTGTAATTATTCAAAAGTTCTAATACTTTCTTTTTTCGGTAGACTGCCATCGTTCGTTCAAAATCTCTGTTTTCATAGTCTTTTATAAAATTTTCCTCATAATTATTTATATCCTCATTCATACTTACCCCCTGTTTTTATTTCAAAATATTTCCCTGAAACTGATTTTCTCTTATAACAATATTCGCTATGTCCCGCATATCATTTTTATCATACCTCTGATCAATCGGGAGCATAACCATATAACGGGACAGATGGCTTTCTAATACATCCTTATTAAAGTATTCCGGAACATGTCTCCACCATGTCGGTGTATATACTCTATTCTGTATCAGTCTCTCACGTAACGATGGATTACTAACCAGCAATGGATAGCATATATAAGTATAAGACTGGAGATTTACATCAAATTCATTTATATTTCCTAAATATTTGTGTAATTCCAAAAAGTTTTCCTGCCTGATACGCCTTATCTCTTCGTAATGAATCGATTGTAATATTTTCTGCGTCACAACAGACATTTGATAGTCCACTTCCTGTGTCATCCTTTTTTCATTTTCCAGATTCTTTTCATATACCTTATTTGTTCCCACTTCCACACTTTCCAATATAAAACTACAATACTTTACCGAACTCCCCCGCTTTAATGGAAGTTCAGGTAACTCATCGGCTACAAGATACGCACCATCGCATACGCCAAAAAATTTCCGCGCTGAGTAACAATTGTACGCGCCATGTACCGGCTCCATATAAAAAGCATGGCAATTATCAATAATCAGATTTGTATCCCGGTATCTGTCGCAAATCCGGCCAACCTTTTCTTTTGATGCGTCTCCATAATAATTCACCCACAAAACAGCCTCTTTCTCCTGAGGCATAATATCTTTAGGAAGCAGGTCATCATCCAGCCTGTAATATTCATATGGAATCCCCAGACGTTCAAATACCGTACTGTTATCAAGACAATTAAAATACGGCAAATAGACTTTTTCCGGTTGTATAGCCCCTGCTGCATACCAGAACGCGCTCCGCCCGCAATTGAGTCTGCAAATAGCAAATTCGTTCTCATATTTATCAAAATATTCGCTTCCTCTCTGCAGCTCAAATGGCAGAAATCCCCCATACTCTTTCAAACTTTTCACCCTCCCTGTCTGCGACAACAGTCACAATAAATTTCTGCACCATATTCCGGCAAATACTTACTCATATTCCACATTCCATCCAGAACCTGTTCTGTAAAAATATTATTATCCAGGCATGCTCTCATCTGCGCGTGTGTAAATGGTTTTATAAAGTATGTACATAATTCCCCTGTTTCTCCCCCGCATTCCCAGACCAGTTTTTCCATCATCCCGCAGTCAAACACTTTCAATTGTTGTAATTCTTCTGATCTTCCTGATATACTATGTACATCCTCAATTAACCCCATTTCTTTTCCCAGCACCCTGTGAAATGAATTAGCATTAGATGTTATCAGTAAAATTCGTGTATTCATATGAGAAATTTCAAAGATTTTTTTTAAAAAAGACTCAGGGTCGGCAACTTCTCCCAATACACCGCTGCACAAAATCACATCCCAACGGTTCTTAGCCAGCTCCTTATACACATCCTGAAACATACCATGCAGAACGCTGACATTTTCATATAGCTTTGCTTTTTCCACTGCGTTCAGATAAAATATATCCTGTGGCTCTACAACCGCCATCTGTTTTGCATGACCCCAGTGCTCAAACATCGGTTCCATACCACATCCAATTTCTAAAACGCTATCCGGTTTATATTTATCCAAAAATGCAAGTTCCATCTTTCTTCTATATTGAACCATAATACCTTCAAACGGTTCATCTATATACTTTTGATAGTAGTCATTCAGATCACGCATTGTTCTTCTCCTCCGTTTTTCCCTCTAATAGCTCTTTTCTCCGGGTCATCTGCAGATAATTTCTTGTAAAATTCCTCCAAACCCATCTTTTAAATCTTTTCTTCCCATCCTCGTCACGATAGAGCAGCTTATCCTCAAAGCGAAATTCTTTCATAAACATTTTCTGCAACTCTTTCCGGCTAAAGTTCAGACTGCTGACATAAGGATATCCGTACTCTTTCTGCCATGGCGCAGTTATCAGGGAAATCCGGAACCGGTCAAACTCAGAAAAATATGTTTCATAAGTATTGTACACTGGCGTTAACTCGAATCCTGTGGCAAACCCTGTTCCATCCTCAACCGGTTGTTTACCATGCAGAGATGTTTCCAGCAGTGTATCTGACCAGGCAATTCCTAATTGATCACACATAGTCAGAAGAGTTTTCCGCGGAAATCGTTTCAGTTCTTCAAATTGAATCGTTATTCTTTTCCAGCCATCATACTCTCTTTTCTCACCATTGGGATACCCCAGTATCACCGGAAAAATAGTCTTTCCGGAAAGAGAGAAATCCCCTCTGACATTCTCCACAGCTCTCAGCAATGACCCTGCTCTGATATAAGCATTTCGCACTATATTGATAATGTAATGGCCATTCTCTGCATTATCCAGCCATAATGCATATTTCTCACAGTCTTCCCGCGCAACGGCATGTGGTTCCCAGTATATCACCACTTTAGAAATATCATCTATTTCTTTCCCCCACATTCTGGCATATGCAATATGAATCATAACAAACAATTCCTGTGACGTAAATGTCCTTTTCTGTCCTATCATCTCTTTCATACATTCGTCAAATTTTTCTTTATCTATAAAATTATCTTTGATATCCTTTTGTCCACCGGCTTCATTACATAATTTCCAAAATAATGGCAGGATACCCGGTCCCTTTTCTGTTGACAATCTTATACATATCGAATCCATATTATTATTCAGATATCCAAAGTCAATCATTATTATATTGGGATGATTATCCAGTATTTCGCGGAAAAACACATTTCCACTGCCTCCATTTATCGCCCCAATCAATATCTTTGCAACTTTAAATTCTGACTTCTGACCATTTTTATTTAATGTAACGCTACCCCATGGATAATCTGCTACTCTCATTGCTCTGGATTCCACCAGTTTTTCTTCATATTCTTTCTTCAATCCCGCTCTGAAGCTGATCTCTCTTTCGCTCTTCGCCTCTTCATAATACCCCGGAAGCACCAGCAGATAAACATCATCTTCCCCTCGCTCATTCATATCCGTCTGAAACATTTTTGTCTTTTTATCTTTATACATTCCCAGTGCATCCACATAGATAATTCTTCCATGCATATTTTCATTTTGTATTTCAAATATCTGCCCTATCTTAAAGCAAAGCCATGGATCCCCTGCAAGAACCAGTTTTCTTCCTGCCTTCAGCATCATCTTTCTTAATATGTTCTGATAATCATATCCCGGATTTTTAATATAATCCTGTAATGCAAAAAAGGCCCGATTCCTTTTATATCCCCAGTAATGAAACCTGTCTACTCCCCCAAATCCCCATGCACTGTTTTTGTTATGTGCATCAATAAAAATAGCCTTTTCCAGCCTTTCCATTACTTCCGCTTCTCTGAGAATCGTTTTTCCAAACAAAACCTTACCCTGATCCTCTATATCATCTGAAGTAAAATAATCTATATCTACCTTATACTTTAATAATAAATCATAAATGGCCAGTGATTCCTGATCCGTGCCAATGATTACTACCCCCCCCCATACGCAATTTTTTTATTACATCCAAAAATTCACCTTCTGCATCACTTATAATACCTGCGAGAATATTTTTCTCATAAATCTGATCTATACATTCAAATTCTACAGATACACTTCTTCTTATACTTTGGTCTTTTTCTTTATCCTCTACTCCCTCAGCGTATATCTGGCAATTCACATATTCCAGAACCGCAGTTTCTTCCCCAAAACCAAGTTCTTTCCAAAGACTGCCTGTCACATTTATCGGCATTCCCATTTTCATTAAATAGCAGGCAAAATAATAAGCCAGCTCATTACATTCATGTATTGTAACGCACTCGTATTCAGGGAATACGTCTTTAAAACCTAGTGCACTTTCACTTTCTGCTATTTCATCCAGCATCCTGAGTTCACGATTTGCTTCCTCTTCATACCAGGCAAAGCATATTAATTGATTTTTTTTATTTAAAACCGGAATAACAGCTGTTTCGGTTTCTCCGAACTCTTTTCTATATTTCTGAAAGCATTTCCGCCCGGTTCTCCATATATCCTGATCCAGAGTAAGAAAATCTTTTTTAACCGAATCTTCTATATTCTTCCCTAAAAGCGAGTCATATGTGATCATTCCTATATATTGTCCGGCTTCATTCAGGACACAAACAATTTCATTCCGATGCCCATTTAAAAAATATGATACTATTTGTGATCTATCCAGTCTGGTATCCAATATACAGTTTACTTCTTTATCGCAAAAACGGATCATATTTTTATCTCTCAATCATATAATTATTTTTTTTCAAAAACGAAAAAATTTTACTTACCTGTTCTTCCGGTGTCAGTTCACCATCATTACCTAAAATTAAATCCGGACACTTCGGTTCTTCATAATTAATATGAACTCCTACAACTTCTTTCGATTCCTCATTTGTATTTCCACTATAAAGCCCCTTCTGATCACGGTCAAGAAGAGTATCCATGCTGGCTTTCACATAAATCTCTATATAATTATGTATATTCGCCCTGTTCCATGCCCGCACGTTATCAAACATGGATATTGTACAGCAGACTACATTTATCCCTTGTTCTTCCAATAAAGCACAAAGTCTGGAATACCGCATAGCACACCTTTCACGTTCCTCCCTGCTATAACCCAGATCATCTCCTAGTACTTTTCGCAATGCATCTCCGTCCAGAAAGACCGTGTCAGTATTTTCCTCTCTCAGTTTTTTGTAAAAAAGTTTTCCGATTGTTGTCTTACCTGCACCGGAAAGTCCCGTGATCCAGTATACCATTCCAATATCTTCCTCCATACTCCGCAATATTTGCATTTCAACACAGTAATCTTTAATTGTTATTTTTCTTCTATACGTACATTGTAATAACTCATTAACACTTCTTACAACTCTGCACTGTCCATGACCTGGAGAGGTATGGAATTTCGATCTCATCAAAATCACGTATAATCTCTTTTATCTTTTCAAGAATTCTGAGAAATCTTTCCTCTCCTGCCTGCACCTGAATATCATTTACAGACCTCCAGGTATTTATATACCTCTCTTTTGTCATAAGTTCTATATGTGGTGCTTCAACATAAAAAATATTTTTGAAGTACCCACCGGAAAGTAGTTTTTCTTTCATTTGATCAGTCGAAACAGTACTTCCGGAAGAAACTCTTTTCATCCCAGGCAGTTCTATATACACCACTTCTTCTATTCTTTTATGTAATTCACTCTGTCCTATATTTCTTGGATTCCAGATTGCCGTAAAAAAGCCACCCGGTACAAGAACCCGATAAAACTCCTTCACTGCTGCCTCGCTATCTGTCCAGTGAAAAGATGATCCCATTAACGCCCATTTTATACTGTTATCCTCAAGTCCTGTTTCTTCTGCTCTCCCCTCTGACCATAAAAATTCTTCCCATACTTTTTTACCTGCTTCTTCACGCATTGCTTTATTTGGCTCTATCGCAAATCCACTAAGCCCCATTTCCATCAGATTTTCTGTCAGCTTCCCCGTTCCCGCACCGATATCTGCAACCATTCCTTCACCAAGGCTATTAAAAATATGATTTTTAAGACATTGCAACACTATATCTGAATAACCCGGCCTGTTTTCATAAAACTTTGCCAGTTCTGTAAAATCTCCATGCTTCATTTTTTCTCCCTTTCTACACTATCCCGGGATGAAACAGCTTTTTCCATTATCTCTTTCCTCCTGGTAATCAGTAAACTATTTCGCATCAGTCTACATGCCCATCTTCTAAATTCCCGCTTTTCTTCATCATTATGAAAAACCAGCTTTTCTTCAAAACGAAACTCTTTAAAAAATAATTCTTCTGCTTCCCGCCTGCTAAAGCTCAGACTACTCACATATGGATATCCAAATTTTTTCTGCCATGGTGCTGCAATTACTGATATGCGAAATCTGTCCAGTTCAGAAAGATACTCCTCATAAGTGTTATAAACCGGTTTTAAGTCAAACCCGGTAATGTCACCATAAAACGCCTGCCTGCCATGCAATGTCGTATCCAAAAGGGTATCAGACCAGCTTATGCTGGTTTTTTTGCAAAACATTTCCATCGTATCCCGCGGACTGCATTTCAGATCCTCAAATTTTATGTTTATATGTTCCCATCCATCATATTTTTCCTCACTTAAATCTGGACAGCTTATAATTGAAAACACTGTTCTGCCAGAGTATGACAACCCCATGAATTCCTCAAGTGTCCTGATCCATGATCCTGCCCTTACCAGCATATTCCTGACAATACTTATAATATATCCTGACACGCATGCCGTGCTCAGCCACTCTGCATAACACACTTCCTTTGGAACATGGTGGGGTTCCCAGTATATTACCAGACTGGAAATATCGTTAATTTTCTTTCCCCACATTTTTGCATAAGAAACATGGATTATAACAAATAATTCCTGCGGCAGAAAAGTATACTGAGATTTCAGCATCTCCCGCATATATGTGTCAAATTTATCTTTTTCCGGAAATTCATCCCGCTCGGTTTCCCTATTATATTTTCCTTCCTCATGCAATATCTTCCAGAATAGAGATAAAATATTCTCTCCCTGTTCCATTGCCAGCCTCTCACAGACCGACCACAGGTTACTGTTCAGAAATCCATAATCAAGCATAAGAACATCCGGATGATTGTCCAGTAAATTTCTGAATAATGTGTTTCCACTCACTGAATCAATTAGTCCGAGCAATATCTTCCCAACTTTAAGCACTTTTCTTTTTTTACTATTCTCCTCTGGAAAAGTAATGTTATCTAAAATACAAATCCCGACATTTTCCAGATTCAATTCCTTCAGCTTTTTCTTATATTGTTCTGTTATTATCTCCCTGCATGCAATCTGCTCTCCACCTTCTTTTGTATAATATCCATAACATTCAGGCAATACCAGGACACAAACATCATCACTTCCAATTTCTTTTCTGTCAAGCGTGTTCATTCCCGCCATATTTTTCAGGTCATGCAAATCCGCATATTTAATTTTTTCATGCGGACAGCCTCTTTCCCTGCCCAGAATATGCCATATTTTCAGACAGAACCACGTATCCCCCATCAGTATCAGACAGCCTTCTACAGACGACATAACATGTTTCAGCACATTGACAAAACCTTTTCCCGGAATATCCGTAAAATCTTTCAATAAAAAATATCCCCTGTTCCGTCTGAATCCCCAATAATGAAATAAGTCTGTTCCTCCAGAGCCCCATGCACTGTATCTAAAGTTCACGTCTATAAAAATCAGTTGTTCTTCACTATTTCTTGCCTCAATCCCATTTATTATCTTTTTCCCAAATAATTGTTTTCCCTGTTCCTCCGCATCTTCTGAAATAAAATAACAAATATCAATTCCATGTCCCAGCAACAATCCATATGCGTTCAGCGCCCCTGTTCCTGTGCCAAGAATCGCAATTTTCTTTTCCCTCAATCTTTCTATTAAATCTCCAAAACTCCCATTCGGATCTGATATTATCCCACCCCGGATATTTTCTTCATATATCCGGTCAATACACTCAAATTCCGCTGACACACTTTTTCGCATCCTTACATTTTCTTCTTTTACCCCTGTGCCTTCTGCGTAAACCTCAAGTGTTTTGTGTTCCAGTGCAACTTCTTCTTTGTTTATGCCCAGCCCGTCCCACAACATCCCTGTTACCCGAACTGGTATTTCTGATTTATCAAGATATTTTACAAAGTAATATGCCAGTTCATTGCATTCATGTATTGTCACACAATCGTATTCCGGATACACGTCCCGGAATCCCAGTACATTATCTCCATCTAATTCCATCAGCTCATCCAGCATCCTGATCTCACGATTTGCCTGGTCATCCTCCCATGCAAAGCACAAAAGCTCACCTTCACTGTTTAAAACAGGAAGCAGGGCTGTTTTATCAAATCCCTTCATATAACCCTTGAAATAAATGCGTCCACTTTTCCATATATTTTCATCCAGCACTACATATTCTGGTTTAATTGCTCCGCTTATCCCTTTCCCCAGCAGAGAAGCATACGTAATGGTACCTGCAAACTTTCCTTCTTTATTCAGAACGCATACCAGCTCACCTCTGTGACCACTTAAAAAATATGACATCAGCTCTTCTCTGTCAATTTCATTCTGTATTACACAGCACACCTCTTTATCACAGAATCTTATCATAACTTATCTCCTGATCAGAATAACCGATAATTCTTTACTAATCATCTTTACAAACCAGTTGCATCCTTCCCCTGCATCCGCTATTGGCACATAGTGTTCATTTATTTCAGCTCTGATTCCACAATCTTCAGATCCTCACCATCATCTATTTCAAACCATCCCCTCCGTATGTGGACTGTTTTGAGTTTCGCACCCTCGTCAATCAGTCCCTGGAGCAGATCTGTCATATACATTTTTTCATAGCTTCTCTCTGTCCGCCAGAGTGACCGTCCCTGTTCACTCCTCTTTTTTGCCTCCGCGGCAAGTCCCAGCACTGCCCTCAGCCCTTCTCCCTTAAACCGCATAAGCCCGATATACTGGGATTGTACTTTTGCAGGCTCTGATGTTTTCTGACCGATTTCCGTCAGACAGCCATTCGCATCAAACATCAGGGTTTCCGCATCGTCCAGCGGGTTATCGAATCTTCTCGACCAGTATTCATACCATCCGTCATCCACAACGACCGATATCTCATCTTGCGCCTCCAGAATCTTCCGGAAAACCTGCTCCCCGTAAATAATATCACCATAGGAGATAATAATATCCTCCTCTGATTCCATAAGCTTTTTTGCACACATCAGGGAATATACCATATTCGTCGTCTCGTACTGATCATTTACAAGAAAATGTATCTCTGTATGCTTATACATATCCTTCAGAACATCATTCCTGTAACCAGCAATAATTGTAATATCTTTATCCGCAATCCCGCACCCACGGATAGCCGATAACTGGCGTTCGATCATACTCTTTCCATTCACCTGCACCATGCATTTGGGCCTGTCATCCGTCAGGGGCTTTAACCTGCTTCCCCATCCTGCGGCTAAAATAACTACTTTCATTTCATATATTCCTTTCTGCTACAGCCTTAACTTCTGTTTCATGAAGTCTATATCCTCTTGCAAAAACCCGTTCACACGCTCCGGATGCCACATAATCCCATAAATGCAATGTGTTTCATGACAGATTTCTTCTACTGTACCGTCTTTTGCCCAGGAAACAGCCCGGATATTTTCACCCAATAAATCAACGGCATATGCATGGTAGCTGTTCACTTCACGTTCGGTTTTTCCATTTATTTCATGCCGGACTGCCACATGGCCTTCTATTTTCTTTAACGCGCCTCCAAAATACAATGCCACAGACTGCATTCCCCTGCATACGCCGAGTAACGGTACGTTGTGTTTTATCGCATATCGGATCAGAATTTCATCTGTCCAATCCCTCTGCGGTGCGCTCCCGCCATAGGATACGGGGTTATTTCCCCCAGATAAGACAATTGCATCTGGCTGAAGCCGACTTAAAAATTCTTTTAGTACTTGCGGTGCATTTGGCACTGGCGCTACCACAGCATCCATTTTTAGAAACAGTTTCTGCCATTCTTCATCCAACGCATCCCGAATTTCACCATAATCCTCTATGGTATCTACACGCTGGCTAACCGCTACAAGTTTCATCGCCAACCCGTCCTTTACCTTAATATTTTTATTGTTTTACCCTGTGTGTCAAGTTCCATCATCGCCGCTTTTTTATATTCCTCAAACCATTTCGCGCCCACCCCCACTGCAGCCGGTATGGAAAGTTCTCCTGCGCGTATTGCCATATGTGAATTGGCGCCGCCATACATCGTGATAAATCCTCTTATTTTGTGGGAAAATATCCAGTCATATCCGGGATCTGCGCTGGGAATCAAGATAATTTTATCTTTCAGTTCCACCGTATCATCCATTGTTTCCAATAAATATACTTCTCCCCACGTTTTTTGGGAAGTAATAAAATTTGCCTCGGAATCCGGATACTGGAAATGAAACGCATCCGCAGGGTTTAACAAAACAGGAGGCAGTGTAATGGAATCTGTTATCTGAAATTCCTGTTTCCCCTGCGAAACAGAATGCAGAAGGCTTGTTGCAACGTCTCTTGTAGAAGCATACAAATCATAAATAGCACGTATATTAATAAACGCGCAGTCCTCCCTGGAAATCCCTTCCCTTTTTCCAATTTCCCCTATTAGTTGAATTGCCCGGCTTAAATTCCTGGTAAAAACAAATTTTCCATATTCACGACCTTCAATGACCGTCCCCAAAAAATCCATCAGTTCCAGTATATCGTTTGTAAGCCCGTGTTCTGTAAGTTTTTCTTTCAGTAAATTTAGCTGCTGCAAAGACAAACGAAATTCTTCTTTTTCATTTTGGGGTTTTTGCGTCTTTCCATTCCATTCAAAATATAATTCCGGAGCTTCGTCATACCGCAAAGACGTAATATCATAAGTCCCCGGCCGAAGATGCCCATATTTCTTTATAAAGGCATCTTTCGATAATTCCAGAAAATCCTGATTCATCCCTGAACTGACCGTATGAATCCCGCCCATAAACGCTTCATAATCACGTCCCGTAATAATACCGCAGTTCTCCAAGGACTTCAAAATCTGTACAGCGATAAATGCTCCTCTCGCCAGACCGGCAAACGGAAGCGTACCGTACCGTTTACAGTCCTCCAAAAGCCAGTACACCTTTTCCATATCATTTAATGCGCTTCCGGTAATTTCCGAATACCGCCTGTCCAGCTTTTCAATTTTGCCGTAATCTTTTCTCCACAAACCACTTTTATGGTCAATAATATGATTTGTCACATTTCTTAATGCTATAATAATTTTATCAATCTCTTCTTCCGAAAACCCATACTCTTTTAAAATCTGTATCCGCTCCGGCAAATCAAGCGTATAACAGGAAAAAACAATTTCAAATTCTGCTTTATCATGCTTTTCAGGATTTTGAGCTAGACGGTCAATGTAATAATTTACCAGCTTTTCACTCAGTTTTTCTTCCAGTTCTGCCGGAACAAATGAGTTAAAGCTAACCCTAACGTCTATATAGGGCAGCCCGGCAAAATCCACCATAAGAGGAAAGCTTCTCAGACTGCGGTAACCATAGTTATCCCTCTGATATGCCCACACATTATCTGTAATAATCTCCCGGTACAAAGAAAGCGCAAGCGGCTTTGGGCGTATTCCTATCATTTCTGCGGGATTCCAGTCTGTCATTACACTGTATACCGTTTTATCTCCGCATAAAAACGGCTTCTTACTCTGCGCATGCCTGATTTTATCTCGGATCCGTTCCAATGCCCGCTTCTGTCTTTTTATTTCGGCCGCTTTTTGCCGTATGCACAGCGCGCGCACCTGTAAAATATAAATCTCATTTTTTGATGTAACTGCAAACTCCACATCCAGATTATTCTGCCCGAAAAATTCTTCCAACCCCTTCAATGCCAGGCACAATCGGTTTATTGGTTCCGGCTGTCCGCATGTATCTTCCGGTGCAGATTCCTTAAACCTGTAATACAGTTTATTCTCTCTTCCCTGGCCTGAGGTAACAGATGAAGTGGAACCGCCGTCGTCATAATTAATTACATAATAATTCCCCATTGTGTTAGGATCCAGCGTAAAGGCCACGCCGCATATACACACATCCGAAAGCATCGGCTGCACCAAAACCTGATTCTCTTCTTGAGTATCATCATATGAAGCTATCACAGACTCTACTGCAGAATAAAATTCTTTTATTCTGTCCACATCAGGAATGGATTCATATTTTCCCGCCTGTGAATTTTGACTCGTATCTTCTGACAGGGAACTGCTTCTTACAATCACTTTATCGTTCCATTGCAATTCCAAAAAGCCACGTTCTATTTTATGAGAATCCGCTTTCCACTCACCAACTGTAAAGGTATATTGGGGCAGAATTTTTACCCCCCCCCCACATGGAAAAACGCTCTATATTCTTATAAAGCGCTTCTAATGTATCCGCTTTTGTTCCAAGCTTGTGCATATTATCCCTCAATTATGTTGTAAATAAAAAAATATTCATAAGGATCAAAGCTGCTCATGAATCTTTTTGCTGACATTCTAACCACTACATCCCTGTATTATCTAATCTATCATCCATGATAACTTAAATTACTGTTGTATATATCGGTTTCCATTATCTAAAACATTAGAGCCAAATTTTTACGCTTCCTACGATTCTTCCGCTTTCCTTTGAAATTAATCAGTTCATCATCCAACAATTCCTCCGTCTCATGCGAAACAACATTTTATCCCTGAAACAATTCCGTTCCTTCACCATGCCCTCAATACTGCATTCAGACATAATATCCTTTTCATACCTTGCAATATAAAAAGGAATGTAAGAGATGTTTTTCAATAATGTTCTCCTTTATAAGCGCATTCAGAATTATATTTTCAGCTTCACCCCCTATTTATTGTTATATTAAAACTGCACAATAAAAACTCTATTTTCAAGCATAATTTTATTATTTCTTACAATTTATTGTATTTTTTTCCCATCAAGTATGTACCAATCGCAAATTTTTTATATAATAAATATGTCCACACCAGCAATGCGGATCCGATATCGCTACCTTTTACATTTACATCTGCGTTTCGTTCCAGCCTTCTGCCTGACGCTTTACCCCGCGCATTACTTCATTGGGCGCCTCTTTATAAAGGACATGCGTTCAAACATTTTAAACCCAGATGTGTTCATAGATGTTTTATCTATGTTATATATTTTATATCAATTTATTTACAATATAACTTCTCGGAATCTCAATGAACGAGATACCAACTGAAAATTG
>OFGA01000467.1_pt1 | contig 33527 bp, 37 predicted proteins | sample 1521471 | NCBI WGS metagenome assembly OFGA01 (sample SAMEA3504086, study PRJEB24116) | mouse gut metagenome | biome: mouse gut; feature: mouse-associated habitat; material: faeces | place: Denmark | collected 2011 | reverse complement strand
AGATCCGGAAGCTGGCGCTTGAGGAACTGCCCCGAAAGAGTCATGGATGCAGGCCCGTAACGGGGCAGGCTGCGTTGATGCCGGATGCGGCTTCGGAATTTACGGAGGTATCTCTTCGCGGCAGACAGGATTCCTGTGCCGCTCCAGCAGCAGTGCTCCATACCGGGACTGTGACCGTTGAACTCTTTGAAGGTACTCCCCGGGAGTTGCTGGAGGCGATCCTGAAAGCAGTGCGGTCATGTTAGGAGACCTCTCCCAGGTGGAGAAGATTTACATTCGTACTGGATACACCGATATGAGAAAACAGCTGGACGGCCTGGTAGATATCATCCAGTACAGCTTTCAGCTGGATCCTTACAGTAATTCCCTGTTCCTTTTCTGCGGAAGACGTGCAGACCGGATCAAGGCAGTCCACTATGAAGGGGACGGCTTCTGCCTTTTCTATAAGCGCTACGAAAACGGCCGTCTAAAGTGGCCGCGCACAGGGGAAGAAGCCAGGCAGATCTCCCATCAGCAGCTGCGCTGGCTGCTGGAGGGCCTGAACCCGGAGCAGCGGGTAGCAGTCCTCAAATGGGCTCCCCCAAAGCCCCCAAAACCTGGAAATTCCTTATAAATGCTGGAAAATCCTGCTGTTTTATGGTAGAATGAATCTATCAGAAAAAGGAAGGTTTTCAGCCCATGCCGGATACAGAGCAGGAGTACAAAAAACAGATCAAGGAATTGGAACAGCAGGTCCGGCTCCTCAGGGAGCAGGTTGATTTCCTTACCCGTAAGCTTTATGGAACAAAATCTGAGAAGACGTCTGCCCTTGAAATAGAGGGGCAGATGTCTCTTTTTGATGAAATAGAATCCTGTGCTGATCCGGATGCCCATGAGCCGGATCTGGTGGAGGTCGAAAAGCATCTGCGAAAAAGGAAATATGCCGGCCAGCGGGAGAAACTGATAAAAGACATTCCCCGCAGCAAAGTGCTCCACACAATCGATGAGAGGGAACAGATCTGTGAAAGATGCGGGAGCGCTATGGTAAAAGTCGGTGAGGAGTTTGTCCGTACGGAGGTACAGTTCATTCCTGCCAGCCTAAAAGTGGTCGAATGCCGGGCATGCCGGAAAAACGGAACACCTTATATGGAGGAACTGGGTATCCCCTTATACCGCCAGGAAAAGGAATGGGAGGCCCTGGGACTGTCATTAAGCAGGGCGACGATGTCGAACTGGCTCCTTTGTGTCTACCGGGACTGGCTTTCCCATGTGGTCGGTCATCTCAGGCAGGAACTTCTGAAACAGGAGTATCTGCACATTGATGAGACCCACGTACAAGTGCTGAAGGAGCCAGGGAAGAAGAACACTTCGGATTCTTATATGTGGGTGTACTGCAGCATCAGGGATTGTAAGCGGCCGATCCGGTATTTTGAGTATCAGCCGGGGAGGGGCGGGAAATATCCCGAAGCGTTTTTAAAGGGCTACACCGGATATATCCATACGGATGCTTATTCCGGATACAACGGGGTGAAAGGGGTTACGAGATGCCTGTGCTACACCCATCTGCGCCGCGCTTTTGTGGATGCGCTGCCCAAAGATATCCATGGCCCGGAGGCTTCAAAACCCTCGGAAGCAGTCCTGCGGCTGAACAAGCTGTTTGAGATGGAAAAGGAACTGGACGGCCTTCCCCCGGAGCAGAAGAAAAAAGAACGGCTTAACCGCGAGAAACCGCTTCTCGAGGCTTTTTGGTCATGGGCAGAGATAAGCTCTGTCTCTGAACTGCCAAAATCGAAACTCCATACAGCATTCCAGTATGCCCTGAACAACCGGCAGGAATTCTTCAACTATCTTGAGGATGGGAACTGTTCCATCAGCAACTCACTTGCGGAGAACTGTATCCGACCGTTTGTGATCGGAAGAAAGAGCTGGCTGTTTTCCGGAAGTCCGAAGGGAGCTGCCGCAAGTGCGGGAATCTACACCCTGGTCGAAACAGCGAAGGCGAATGGCCTGGATGCAATGAAATACATTAAATATATCCTGGCAGATATGCCGGGGAGTACATTCCTTGAAAACCCGGAATATCTGGATGACTATCTGCCATGGGATCCCATGGTACAGGAACGTTGCCGATAAGATAACCACTACCCTTTTAGTATAGAGGATTGGTGGTTATTTTTCTATCCACTATCTTATTTGACGCTTACTCTTGATACGTATGAAGGTAGATTTCTTCCTTTTTTAGTACAGAATGGAATGATTCGATACAAGCATTGTCATAAGAATTTCCCTTTCGGCTAAATGAATGCCGTATCCCCCTGCTGTTCAGGAACCTCTCAAACGATTGGCTTGTATACTGACTTCCCAAGTCGCTGTGGAGAATGATCCCTCTGGTCTCCCTGACGTTCAGACAGGCATTCTTAACAGCTTCTACCGCCAGTTCCGCTGTCATGGATGTTCCATACGCATATCCGATGATCTTACGGCTGCATAAGTCCATTACTGAAGCCAGATAGGTCCATCCCTCTTTTTGTACATGGATATAGGTAATATCGGTACACCATTTCTGGTTGATGGTTTCCGTCTCGAAATCACGCTTCAGAATATTCTCTTTATTATCGGGAACGGTTCCGTGATTGGCATGATGGTTGTATTTCTTTACTACAACAGAGCGAAGCCCTTGCTCTGCCATATGCCGCTGAACCCGTTTTATGCTGCAGGGAGTCCCGCTGCCATTGAGCGTACGGCATATTTTAACTGCCCCATACCGCTGCTTTGAATCTTCATAAGCGTCTTTTACCTTCTGGCTGAATTCCTTATATTCCTTCTGCCGGTTTGAGGGTACACAAACCAGAGCTTTGTAATAGGTACTCCTTGGGAATTTCAAGGCGCTGCAAAGCTGGGATACCGTATAATGGGCTAAGTTTTGCTGAATAAAAGAAACAATCTCAGCTATTGTTCTTTTGCGAATATGGCGGTCGCTTTTTTTAAGATTTCATTTTCAATTCTAAGGCGCTGGATCTCTTTCTGGAGAGCCTTATACTCTTTGAGGGTAACGGTTTCCTCCTCGGACACATTGATAGGAGAAAGCTGTTTTACCCAGTTGCTGAGTGTACTCCGATTTACGCCATATTCACGTTCCAGTTTTGGATACGAGGTTCCTCCGGCATTATACAGATCCACAATCTGCTGTTTAAATTCCGGAGTGTAAGATTTTTGGTTCTTCGCCATGTTGAACATCTCCTTTGCTCTTTCACTTGATAGTATAGATTGTTCAACTTTTCCTGTCCACACTTATATACTAACACCAATCCCATTTGTGCAACGGCCGTTGCACTTTTTCTATCAATTTTGCCGTTATTCCAATTCTCTTTCTATTTCCTCAATAGAAGGCAAACTACTCTGCAGCTCCTCTGGCAAAGATTGCGTAAGCTGATTTTGCCACTCTACTACGCCAATCGGATTCTGATAACCAGACAAAGAGTATTCTGCCACAGTTTTATTCTTACCCTTAACCAATAAAAGTCCAATTGTTGGTTTATCATCAGGATGGCGCAAAATATCATTTACTATATTCTGATACATATTTAATTGGCTGATAAATCCTGGTTCAAAATCACAGGCTTTCAATTCTACCACAACATAACAACGCAATTTCAAGTGATAGAACAAAAGATCCAAATAAAAATCCTATCCTCCAACCTCTAAATGAACCTGCCGACCAACAAATGCAAATCCTTGTCCCAATTCTAACAGAAAGCTTTGAATATGCTCTATTAGTTTCTGTTCTATTTCCACTTCACGTCTTGGCATATCGGTTCCAAAAAAATCAAATTTAAATATCTGATTCGCCATATCAGAATCAAGCGGCGGCAGTGCCGCAGGAAAATTGTTGACGGTTTTTCCAGTACGTTCCATTAATCTGCTTTGTATCTGTAACTCAAGTATAGTTTTACTCCAGCCATTTTCTATTGTTTTACCAGCATACCATATACGTTCTTCCTGTGTTTTTAATTTATCCATCAAAGCAATATTTGTCCGCCATGGTATTTGTGCAACGACCCGTTGCACTATTTTCTCATCCAACCAACACTGCGCGAATTTGCGCATATACTTAATATTGCGCGGAGAAAAGCCTGACATTTCTGGAAAAGCAATTTTCAAATTCTTTGACATACGATCAATAACCTTTGTACCCCATCCCTCTTCCTCTTGTTTTTTCAAAATAGCCTTGCCAATATTCCAATAAAGACAAATCATACTTCTATTGGCATTCATTACAATAGAAACTCTCTGCTTTTGAATTTCTTTTTTGATTTCTTCTATAAATTGCAAATAACTATCACTCATTTCGGAAAGATTTGAAGCAACTGGAAAAATCACTCCTTCTTTATCTTTTCCCATGCGCTTTCGTTTATCCATAAACGCTCTCCTTTATCTATTCTTTAATCATGGATGATAGTATTGAATTTTTCTTCAAGTTGCTTACACTTCGTTGAATTTTTAAAAATATTGGCAGGATATGACTCTGGAAAAAGTTCATCTATGAATTGTGTTGTTTGATCCACAAGCACATCAACTAAGGAGATTACCCCATTTTGTATACTATCTTTATCTATCACAGATATGTTAAAATTCTCACTTTTCCCTTTATCCTTTAAAATAAAATGTAAAATAAATCTATTGGCATGAATGCAAACCAAACGTTCTCTATTGCTATTTACTTGCTCTTTCTTGTCCTGTAAACAATGCTCGACTTCTCTCATATATAAAACAGAATTTAAAAGTGCATACGAATTTGTCGATCGATTCACTAATGCTTTATAAGGCATTTTTGTGATATCTTCAGATAACGCTCCCACATTACCCTTAGCAATTACTGTATAAGAGATATCTGCATTTAAACATGCTAATGCCACAATCGCTTCATCAAAAGAAATTTGCCTCTCTAAATTTGTAATTTTATCACCACTCTTATAGAGATACGAATAATGAGTAAACGTCAACTCCGTCCGTAGTCTATCCTGTTCAGGATCAAGCGCTGCAAAATCTTTATTTTCAATTCTATTTTGCGTATTAGATAGTCTTGTAATCTGTGTAGTCGTTTCTGAGTCAACACTACTCAAATCAATTATTTGAATCATGACTATCGCTTTTGAAATCTGTTCTGGATTATCTAAAAACAAGGATCCTATCGTACCCGTTGTCTGCGCTCCATTAACAAGAGAAATTCCTTCCAATGCAAACAACCCTGTCGCATTAGTTGTACTGTCCTTTGCTTTTCACTTGATAGATTTACATAATAGTTTAATCCCGTTATTGTAATAGTAAAATTTTTCTGGTTCTTGCAAAAGGACTTTTTTCATGCCCTCATTTACATCTGTATTTCCTTTATAAAATCGAATGTTCTTTGCAAATAAAGCATTTCCAAAGTTTTTATACCATTCACCTACTGTTGCTGCTGAAATAGTTCCATAATAAGAAACAAAAGGAGCATCTACTTTTCCCCAATTGGATAGAATAACATCATCAAGATTAATGCCTGGTTGCTCTTGCCCATTCGCCAGAAAAGAATATATATCCTTAAAATTAAATTCATCAAATAATAAAATAGTACTTATCTCATCATTTGTTTTTTCCATCAATTGTGAAATAGGGCGTGATACATAATCATTTGCCTTTTGATTTCCAGTATGTATAAATATGGCATGTATTTGATATCCCATCTGCGTTAAAGCCACATCAATATCAATACTCTTTGCAATTATTTTATCATTTGCACCTGCTAAATCTTCTTCCAGCACTCTCTGTACTCCTTGAGCAAAATTAGACATTTCGTCTTGAGTAATAGAACCCACTCCATCTGCACGCCATTTACTTTGAACAAGAAATAACTTTTTCTGTGTTTCATCCAAAAATATCGCATCAATTCCCATATCATGGTAACCATCTGTAACATGAACACTCGCCTGTGTCACTTCAAGCCCAGATTTCATGATTAATGCAAATGCAGCTAAAGCTCTTGTTTCAAAATGCTTATTTGTATCGTTTGGAAAGTCTGCCATGTCAACTTTACCTTGAAACATTTCCTGAATTCGAGCTTGTACTCGACGCATATTAATATTATTTGCCATCTTTCGTTTTCACCTTTCTCGCTATATCATCTTAAAATACTCCACCGCTTCCCTTATAGCCGCTTCTTTCTCTGGCGGACATTTCGACTGTTTGAAATTTTCCGATTTTGGCAGGTTATAATTTGCCCTCTCAATAATTCCATATTTCTGCTTTATCTGTGCAATATAGAGATTACTTACCTTTAATCCGCTATGTTTCAATACATAATCCTTAATATCTGCATAAGTAGCTTTGCTCTCCGCAACCGTCAGATCAGATTCATCCATCTCTAATTCCACATTAATATGCTTCAACTTATTTGATTTAAGTTTTGAAAGCAACTCGATACTTTCCACATGATTATCGTTGTCCAAACCTATACTTAAATCAAAGAGAAGGTATATTTCAACCTTCTCATATCATACAATCTTCAGCTTCATGCTTAACAATATATGTTTCGTAATCAATTTCCTCTTTCAATGCCACATATTTATCATATATAAGAGAAAACAAATTCTTTTTCCTATCACAAATCTGTTTCAAATCATTTTTATCAATTACGATAATATATTTACTTTCATGTAATGCTATCTTTTTTATTAATCCTTTTGAGTCATTCCATTTAGTTCTGCCAGATACTCCATCCCATGATACCATTATTCCGAAATTTGTATTTGAAACAGACATCAATGAACAAAACTTACCAACAAATGTTACACTTACTGAACCATCATAATTTTTACATTCAACTAAAAATAATTCTCCAAAACAAGGAAATGCATTATTTATTCCAGAAAGTCTCGCATTCTCTGTCCATCTTATTAACAAATCAATTTCATTCGTACTCGTTCTGCAATTTCTATAAACATCAAAAAGATTTTCTACACTCTTCTCAAACAAAATTGATGTCAGTTCTTCGAGTTTTTGACCTTTCTGCCCTCTCGTTAATTTACCTTTCTTGATTTCATTATATAAAACTTTGCATCTTTCATTGTCCTCGTTGGAAACCATCAATAAGCTGGAATTATATCTACTTGATGCCATCATCAATTCAGTCAATGTGTACCCTGACTGATGTAATAATTTTTCTGTGTCTCTAAACTTCTTTTCCTCTAAATCCAACTATAACACCTTGTAAATAATAATAGCATGCTGTAGCGGATTATCGATTTCAGTATCGCAATGTACACAATTGACAAATTCTGGAATCTCTAAAGCCGTTTTATATATGTTGCCTGTAAAGCGTTGACATATTGGACAATATACATTCAAATACTGCTCTACAATATTCTCATCCACACATATCTCTAAAATACCATAAATATCCTTTATTTCCATTCCAAGTTTTCTATGAATTGCATCTGGATAAATCCAATCATTAGAATGATATTGCTTCATAAAGTCCAAGAATGAATCCAAATCAATATTAAATTTCTTCTCCTTTAACAAAGGAGCCACTGTTTGAAAGATATTCGATTGCATCATTCATTCGCCCCATTCCTAAATCATTACATTTTCCTGTAATATGTTGTAACAGAGTAAATTTCCCATTAAAATAATCAAAGGTAATCTTAACAATGTAACTCTTTGTTTCTACAGGCTTAATCCATTTAACATAAATATACGGATAGCTTGCAGCAGCTTCTTTCTCATTAAGATACTGTAATAATAATTGCCTTATTTCATCTGCTTCTGCAAATAATTCTTCATTTTCATCAATGAGTTCACGAATCTCGCCTAAAAACGGTAGCATATAATCACCATTTTCTGATGCTGTCAATTCAGCCGAGCCTCCCGCTTTCATTTCCATCATCTGCTTATAGATTCTTACTTCTGTATTTTGAATATCATTAATAATTTTAATAGTATCCATATGGTCACAGCGGAACAATTTCATACCAAAATTATCTTTAATCCAATCCGTACAATAAAATACTATTTTTGAATATACATCTCTATCAATTTGTTCATTATAACTATAACGCACAGAATCATATCTTACTTCTAGTATATTTATAGATGGATTAATATATATCACAATAGGATATCTGTAATCAATTTGTTCAAATGTATCAGATTGCAAATACGCTTTCTGTAATACAAACTTAATAAAGTATATACCATCTTCTACATACACAATCGGAGCCGATTCATTTAAGTTCCTATCAATAACATACTCTGGTTGATATATTTCATTATCAAAGATTGCAATCTGCATTTCTTTCAACATATCATCTATGGTTTTTTCGCCAGTCTCATAAAAGAATGGTACCGAATACTTATACAATTTCTTATATTCAAGCGCTTCATAAAAACTAATAAAAGACTTCATGGTTGCAGTCTTTGAAATAATACCCTTAAAATCTCTTTTAGATTCAAAAAATAATGTATCATCTTTATCACTTATTTTGCGCTGTTCTTCAAAAGTGATTCTATTCTCGGCTTCTAACTGCTTACAAATAAAATGCTGAAAATTATTCGAGCCACACAAAATAGTGTTTTTATAAAATTCTAAAAAAGTCATCTCATCCATAGGAGTACGCATAATTTCACCAACCTTCAATAGATATACATATTATATTACATTTTACTATAATTTTTCCTCTTTTTCCACTTGTTTCTTGACTTTTTTATTCATAAGTAGCATGAAAAGCAACCACAGTCAACTTGATAGTTTTTCTATCTGCCACAGTTGTTGCAAAATTTACAACAACTGATTCTCTTACCAGTTTTCCCTCAGAAATGATGTTTTATATATATCTTGAAAGTGCAACACTCGTTGCACTTTTACTATCCAATCACTATGTGACCTATTTCCCATCAAATCATCCGAAAATGCTTCAATGCTTCCCTTATAGCCACTTCTTTCTCTAGCGGACATTTCGGCTGTCTGGAATTTTCTGATTTCGGCTGATTATAATTCACCCTCTCAATAATCCCACATTTCTCCTTTACCTGTGCAATATACAAACTGCTGACTTTCAATCCCGTATGCTCCAACACATAATCCTTAATTTCCTCATATGTTGCTTTGCTCTCCGCAGCCGTCAAATCAAGCTCGCTCATTTCCAATTCCACTTCTATATTCTGTTTTGTATGAAGTTTTGAAAGCAACACGATACTTTCCACATGATACGTCCCCGGAAACAAATCAATCCCCCCAACCTTCTCCACCCGGTACCCCCGTCCCTGCAGCATCTCCAGATCCCGCACCAAACTCGTCGGCTTGCAGGCAATATACACGATCCTCTCCACCCCAAAATCCGTAATCTTCTGAAGCGCCTTCGGATTCACCCCGTCCCTTGGCGGATCCAACACGATCAGATCCGGCACCTCGCCGAGCTCATCGATCACCTTCAGCACATCCCCAGTCCAGAACGTACAGTTATCAAGCCCGTTAAGCTTCGCATTCTCTCTTGCAGCCTCCACGGCCTCCTCTACGATCTCCACGCCCACAACCTTCTTCGCCACAGGCGCAACTATCTGCGCAATCGTCCCAGTACCGCTGTACAGGTCAAAGATCACCTTATCCTTCGTCTCCCCGATATACTCCCTGGCAGTTTCATACAATACCTCTGCCCCAAGTGAATTCGTCTGAAAGAACGAGAAGGGTGTGATCTTAAACTTAAGCCCCAGCAGCTCTTCATAGAAGTAATTCTGTCCGTAGAGAACATCCGTCCCTTCGTCCTTGACCACATCCGCCACGCTGTCGTTTTTCGTATGCAGGATTCCGGCGATCCTTCCGTCAAGGCTTAACGCAAGCAGCCTTTCTGCCCACTGCTTCTCATCAAAATCTCTTCCATACTTCTCATTCCCGGCCGTCACCAGATCGATCAGGATCTCCCCGGTCTTTACTGCCTTTCTCACCAGGAGATGCCGCCAGAAGCCCTCATGGCGCATACGGTGATAGTATGGAAGTCCCGTCTCCCTTGCATATTCCAGGGTACAGGAGAGAATCCTCCGGTAATCCTCATCTACGATCTGGCAGCCAGGAACATTGACGATATCATGGAAGCTCCCCCTGCGGTGCATACCCAGCGCCAGCGGGCCGTCCTTATATTCATCTCCGAATGAGAATTCCATCTTATTGCGGTAGCCCTGCTTTACCGGGCTTGGCTTGATACCCTCCCAGATATAATCCCCGTCTACCGCCCCGTCCATCATCTTCTTAATCTGAGATTCTTTCAGCTTAATCTGCTCTTCGTAGGGAAGATTCTGATAGGTACATCCACCGCACTGACCGAAATGCGGACATGGTGACGGGATCTCCAACGGCGAAGCCTCCAACACCTCCAGAATCCGTCCCTCCGCCTTGTCTTTGCGGACTTTATTGACGGAGAATTTGACCTTCTGCCCTGGAATTCCATTCTTTACACATACAGTTCTGTTCTCTTCCGGCAGCATGATCCTTCCTTTATTAGGAAAATCCACCGTTTCAATCATTCCCTCATATATCTGACCCTTTTTCATCCTGACTCCCTTTCTTCACTTCACTTTTGAATTATCCGATTATTTTCTCAAAATACAGCAGTTCAGACAAGCGCCCCTCTTACATGCCGCATACCTGTCTGAACTGTTTCGTTAAAACAATTTCTGATATTTCGCCTTCAGGATCGTCCCTTCCTGCTCCACTTCTATCTTATCTATACTCTTCACATACTGGTTAAACTGAGAATAACCGTAATCACTGATCTTAAACTCTCCGTACTTCTCATACACCTTATTGCCCAGCGTGCTAAGCTCGATACCGTGCTTTCCTGCCTTCTTCACCAGGTAAATGACGTACCTGTCTATATCCTCTTTCATTCCCCAGTCTTCCTTCAATGCAACAGAGAAGAGATTGCCCTGCTTGATCAACTGTATCCTTGAGAATTCTTCCAGAAACTTCGACAGCATATTGTAACCGTAACTTCTGACGTCAAAGTCTGGATACAGGCTTACAAGACGGCTTCCCACCTCTCCAAGTCCGGTTACCTTATTGTCATCCTGATTTTCAATGATCATCTTGATGATCGCATCCTCGATCCGCTCGCGGCTAAGCTTGTCATGCGGTTCTTCCGCCTTGGTGCTTCCCGGCTCCTGCTCATTCAACAGATTCTCCAATATTGTAAATTTGTCACAGGCTTTGCGGAACGGCTCCGGGGTCTTATTCTCCCCCATACCAATCACCATCTTCGCACTCTCCCTGATTCGGGTCACCAACCGTGTAAAATCACTGTCGCTGGACACGATACAGAACCCGTCCACATCATTGGTGTACAAGATATCCATTGCGTCAATGATCATCGCCGAATCCGTGGCATTCTTCCCCTGGGTATAGCTGAACTGCTGGATCGGCATGATCGAGTTCGTAAGAAGCTCATCCTTCCAACTGGAATTATGCGTGCTTGTCCAATCCCCATAGATCCTCTTGTATGTGATGACCCCATACTTCGACAGCTCTGTAAGTATCGGTTTAATATATTTCGCAGATACATTATCCGCATCGATCAGTAAAGCATAACATTGTTCGTCCATCTTCTTCTCCTCATCTTCTCAAACTTCTAACTCTCAATTTCCATAACCGCTTCGCCATATTAGTTCTTTGCTAAGCCCTTAACTCTCACAAAAAAAAGCAGGCAAAACGCCTTTTTCTCTTCAAATAGGCCTCCACCTGCTTTCTCTATCGCACTATTTCAACGACATTACTCTCCTATACCTGATCTTCCTCGTTAAAGAAATCATCATCAAAATCATCCTCGAAATCTTCTTCAAAGTCTTCGAGATAATCCGGTGTAAAGAAACAATATACTGCATAAGCGATCGCTGCAACGGCTGCGACAGCACCTATGATTGCAAGAACCCAGAGAACAGTCTTGCAGTTCTTATCTTCTTCTTCCTTCCTGTTTATCAGGTCATTCAACCTTGTTGCCGCAATAATTTCCTCTACTTTATTCATGCTTCTACATCCTTTCCTGATACTTTTTCCGGTACTACTGAAAAATACTTCTGTAGCCTTCAAATACTGTAACTATTATAACACTAACCATTCAAGATTACTACATCTTATTATGAATCTTTCAAAAAATTATAAATCCTACATCTTCTGAAGCTTTGCAAATGCCGCAAACATCTTCTTCGTACCCGGTCCGTCAAAATCCACCGTCACTTCATAATCTCTGCCGCCTTCTATGATGCCTGTCACGGTTCCCTCTCCGAACTTCACATGGCGCACCCGGTCGCCCACTTCATAGTCAAGGCTGCTGCCGCTTGGCGATCCGAACTGTTTTGCCGGCTTAGCCGCCGCATACACTTTAGTCTGAAATGCCTGCTTCGCCTGCGTATAGGCATTCCTTTTCTGCTGCTCCTTCTGCAGCTCTTTCTGAGCATCCTCCGTCTCCCCTGCAAATGTCTCTCCCGTCGATACCAGCTCCACGGGAATCTCTTTTAGGAAACGCGACATCCTGTTGTACTGCGTCTCTCCCCTGACCATCCGCCGCCTTGCACAGGTCAGAGTCAGTTCTTCCTCAGCCCTTGTGATTCCCACATAGCAGAGCCGTCTCTCCTCTTCGATGTCTTCCAGATCATCAGAAGTGATCGACATATAACTTGGGAAGAGTCCATCTTCTAAGCCCGCGAGATACACATGGGGGAACTCTAATCCTTTCGCACTGTGAAGCGTCATCAGAACCACATAGTCACTGTTCTCATCCAAGCTGTCAATATCCGCCACCAGCGCTACCTCCTCCAGGAATCCTCCAAGAGTCGCCGGCATATCCATATCCCCGCACATCTCTTCGTAAGCGGCGATCTTACTGATCAGCTCATCGATATTCTCTATCCTTGCCTCTGCCTCCTCGGCGTCTTCATTCTCCAGGCTCTCAATATAGCCCGTCTCTTCTATGATCTCCTTCATCAGGTCTGACACGCTCATCTCCTGCGCATCCGCCTTATAATGTTCGATCAGCGCCGTGAAGGATTCCAGCTTCGCAAGCCCTCTCCCGATCCCCGGAATCAAGTCAGCCGCCTGAAGCGCCTCATAGAAGCTGATCTCTCTGGACGCCGCATATTCCTGAACCCGGTTGACGCTCGTCAGACCGATTCCCCGCTTAGGTACATTGATGATCCTGCGGACCGCCAGATCGTCTTTCCCGTTATCTACCGTCTTCAGATAACTTAAGAGATCCTTGATCTCCCGCCTTGCATAGAAGTTCACACCGCCGACGATCTTATACGGAATGTTCGCCGTTACGAATTTCTCCTCAAATACGCGGGACTGGGCGTTGGTCCTGTACAGTATGGCATGATCATTATATGTACGTTCTTCCTTTTTGACACTTCCCGCTATATCGCCCACAATATACTCCGCTTCATCATAAGCAGTATCAAACTGACGGAATTCCAGCTTGCCTCCGTCTCCGTTCGCCGTCCACAGAGTCTTGTCCTTCCTTCCGGCATTATGCCTGATCACAGCATTCGCGGCATTTAAGATGTTGCCGGTAGAGCGGTAATTCTGCTCTAACTTGATAACTCTTGCATCCTCAAAGAACTGTTCAAAATTCAGGATATTCCTGATATTAGCTCCGCGGAATTTGTATATGGACTGGTCGTCGTCGCCCACCACGCACAGATTCCGGTACTTGGACGAGAGAATACGGACCAGTTCAAACTGCACCGTATTCGTATCCTGATATTCATCCACCATAATATAGCGGAAACGCTCCTGATAATGATCCAGCACATCTGCCTGTGTCTGAAACAGCTGCACCGTCTTCACCAGCAGATCGTCAAAATCCAACGCGTTATTCGCCCTCAGCTGCTTCTCATATTCCTCATAGACGTCGGCAACCTTAAGCTTGACAAAATCGCCCCCGGCTTCAAGACGGAACTCCTGCGGCGTAATCAGTTCTTCCTTCGCATGTGAAACCGCTCCCAGAAACATCCGCTCCTTGAACATCTTCGTGTCAACGTTGAGCATCCGGCAGACATCCCTCATCAGCGTCTTCTGGTCATCACTGTCATAAATCGTAAAATTCGTATCATATCCAAGCAGGCCGATATACCTTCTGAGGATCCTGACACAGGCCGAATGGAACGTGCTTACCCATATGCTGTCCGAACCGATTCCTACCAGATTGTCCACTCGTTCCCGCATCTCCCCCGCCGCTTTGTTGGTAAATGTGATCGCCAGGATATTCCACGGGTTGACGCCCATCTCTTCTATAAGATAAGCGATCCGGTGAGTCAGCACCCTTGTCTTCCCTGACCCTGCCCCCGCAAGTATCAAAAGCGGTCCTTCTGTATGAAGCACCGCCTCCCTTTGTTGTTCATTTAACGTATCATATATCCCCAATCTTCTTATTTCCTTTCTTCCTGACTCTATTGGGTATATTATAGTTGCTTTACACAAAAAGTGCAAGAACCATTCCTATGATCCGGTCAATTTCCCCGAATCCCGCCGTCTGCTCCTGATATTCTCCCGGATCTCTGTCTGTCACGATCAGGAATCTGCCTTCCTGATTGGACGCAGGATGAACCGACACTCCCTCCCTGATCACCTCAATCTTCGGATACCGGCTGTCCTTCATCCCTTCCACAAATATAATATCTGCCTCCGGGAAGTATTGGATCAGATCCTTCGCCCGCTCATTCGTTCCTTTCTTGTGAACAAAACTCCTGAACTCAGAGAAAACCGCCGTTCCGTACGCTCCTGCCTCTGACAGCCGGCAGCTGTCAGTTCCCGGGATGTCGCAGGCAAAATCATGCCCGTCATGCTTGATGACCGCAACCTTCATTCCCCGCTTAGCCAGCCCTTCTACCAGCTTTTCCAGCAGCGTAGTCTTGCCGGAATTCTTTATACCGCAGACAGCGACTATCTTCTGCTTTAAAGGTCTGCTGTCTTCTCCCTTAATATCTGCATTAAAGCTCTTCTCTTTTTCACCGCTAACTTTGGCAGTCAAGCTCTTCTCTTTCTCACCGCTAACTTTGGCAGTCAAGCTCTTCTCTTTTTCACCGCTAACTTTGACAGCCGCATCCTCTGATGCCGGATTTAAGATCTCCTCATACTCGGCAGCCGTATTCACGTTACTGAGCATTCGTTTTATATCGGCTCTGTAGGAAACGTCCACATACAAGATATTCTGCCGGTCGAATATGCTCCTGATCCGGTACTCCTTACGTTCGATCTGCTCCTTAAGGCATCCAGCCAGTTCCTTTTTATAAACCGCAGCAAGCGGATGGACCCTTCCGTCCGCCACAGGAACGGCTCCTACATAGACTGCTTCGGATTCCTGCTGTGCCTTTTCCAGTTCATTTTCCAGCAAATGATACAGCTCCATTTTCACAAACGGCATATCGCACGCAGCCACCATCATATAATCGCTTCGGCACCGTTTAAGACCCGCATGGATCCCTCCCATCGGCCCGCAGCCCGGATATTCGTCGCATATGCTGACACATCCCGGATAATCCCTGCGCATCTCCGTTCCGTAAGAGATCCAGATTCTCTCGGCACAGGAGGCAAATTCCCCGATGATCCTCTCTAAGAACGTCTGATCCTCATACCGAAGGTCGCCCTTGTGCTTACCGCCCATCCGGGTACTTCTGCCCCCCGCCAATATCAATCCATCCACGCCATACACATCCTTTCTATGAATGGAGCATAATATACTGCCGCTTCTACATCTGCCCCATCAGATTCACCATCTCGATCGCCGACAGCGCACAGTCATATCCCTTATTGCCCGCCTTGCTTCCCGCACGGGCGATCGCCTGCTCAATATTCTCCGTAGTCACCACTCCGAATAATACCGGAACACCCGTTGCAAGACCTACCTGCGCGATCCCCTTGGATACTTCATTGCACACGTAATCATAGTGAGACGTATCGCCGCGGATCACGGCTCCTACACAGATGACCGCGTCATACTTGCCCGACTGTGCCATCCTGGACGCCGCTACAGGGATCTCAAATGCTCCCGGCACCCATGCCGCCGTAATATTCTCTTCCTCCACACCGTGACGCACAAGGCCGTCCACCGCGCCTCCTAAGAGCTTATTTACAATGATCTCGTTAAATCTGGACGCTATAATGCCGACCTTCATCCCCTCCGGTGCTACAACTTTTCCCTCCAATACATGAATCTGCTTCATCTTTCCTTCCTCCTATAATTCAATCTTATTAAAAATGTGTCCCATTTTTTCCTGCTTGGTCTTCATATAGACAATATCGTACTTCTGCGGCGCGATCTCAATCGGCACCCGTTCCCTGATCTCCAATCCAAAGTCACTCAAACCATACACTTTTTCCGGGTTGTTTGTCAACAGGCGAAGTGATTTTACACCGAGATCCGATAAGATCTGCGCTCCTACCCAGTATTCCCGCAGATCCGGCGCGAACCCGAGGCTGATGTTCGCCTCCACCGTATCCATCCCCTGTTCCTGAAGCTGGTATGCCTTCAGCTTATTGATCAATCCGATCCCTCTGCCCTCCTGCCTCATATAGAGAACGACTCCCCGGCCTTCCTCTTCGATCCGGCGCATCGCCTCCTGGATCTGCTTGCCGCAGTCACAGCGCAGGGAACCGAAGGTATCTCCGGTCAAACACTCGGAATGCACCCGGCACAGCACGTCCCTTCCGTCGCCGATCTCTCCCTTCACCAGCGCCACATGGTGCTCTCCTGTGATATCATTGACATAACCGTGTATCTGAAAATGCCCGTACTGCGTAGGCATATCCGCACAGGCCTCCTTCACCACATGCTTCTCATGGATCCTGCAATAATCCTGCAGGTCTTTGATAGTGATAAATGTAAGGCCGTGCTCTTTGGCTAATTTCCAGAGGTTCGCCGTGCGCATCATCGTCCCGTCCTCTTCCATGATCTCACAGCATACGCCGCATTCCTTAAGCCCTGCCAGCCGCATCAGGTCAACAGTCGCCTCCGTATGTCCGTTACGCACCAGGACGCCGCCCTTCTTCGCAATCAGCGGAAATACATGTCCGGGTCTTCTAAGATCCTCCGGTCTCGTATTCTCGTCCACACATTTCATCATTGTGTAAGACCTCTCTGCCGCCGAGATCCCCGTCGTCGTATCTACGTGGTCCACTGACACGGTAAATGCCGTCTCATGATTGTCCGTATTCTCCGATACCATAGGCGGCAGTCCAAGCTTCGCCGCGACTGCAGCGCTCATCGGCGTACAGATCAGCCCTTTGGCACAGCTTGCCATAAAATTAATGTTCGCCTGTGTCGCAAACTGCGCCGCACAGATCATATCCCCTTCATTCTCACGGTCCGGGTCATCCGTAACCAGGATGATCTTGCCCGCTCTCAGATCCTCAATAGCCTTTTCAATAGAATGATACTGGTATTGCTCCTCCATTTTCCTTCCTCCTAAATACCATATTCTCTTAAGAAATCCATGGTGATTCCTGTTTCTTTTTTTGCGTTCGGCCAGGTTGGCCCAAGCAGTCTCTCAACGTATTTCCCGACAATATCATTTTCCAGATTCACAACGTCTCCCGGCTTCTTCTTAAGAAGTGCCGTCTCCTCGCCTGTATGCGGGATCACCGATACCTGGAATTCCGTCTCGCCGACCTTCGCCACCGTCAGGCTGATACCGTCAATACCGATGGAACCTTTCTCTACAATGAGCCTTAAGATCTCCGGTTCTGTCCTAACGCTTACCCACACGGCATTCTCTTCCCTCCGGCACGATCGGATCACACCGGTCCCGTCGATATGGCCGGACATAATATGCCCGCCGAATCTTCCGTCTGCCGCCATCGCCCGTTCCAGATTCACATGATCTCCCGGTTTCCCCTGGCCAAGATTGCTCCTGCGGTACGTCTCTGCCATAATATCTGCCGTAAATCCGTCCGGCCCAATGTCTGTCACCGTCAGACATACGCCGTTTACGGCGATACTGTCTCCGATCCTGGTATCCTCTAAGACTCGGTTCGCCTGAATGCTGATCTGGCCCGAGCTTCCCGCCAGAACGATCTGGCGAATCTTCCCTGTCTCTTCTATAATTCCTGTAAACATCTGCTCCCCTGCCTGTCTGTATATTTCACCTTGTATCTTACACTGCCTGTCTGTATATTTCACCTTGTATCTTATCGCTGCCTGTCTGTATATTTCACCTTGTATCTTACCAATAGGTCTTCACCGATCTGAGATACTTCCTCAGATTGAAGCAGCACCGCTTCTTCTACCGCTTTTGCCCCGATACCTGCAACCGGTGTCCGAGCCTCTTCTCCGCCAAATATCTTCGGCGCGATAAACGCCAGAACCTCCTGCACGATCCCCGCTCTTAAGGCGCTGTCATTCAGCGTACCGCCGCCCTCCAGCAAGATACTGTCTATTCCCTGACCGCCCAGGTTCTGCATAAGCTTCTCCATATCCACTCTTCCGCCGCCGTCCGGCACCGCCAGAACCTGTATGCCAAGCCTCTCCAGCTCCTTGATCTTATGGTCTTCTCCCTCTATATCCTCCGCGCTCTTCGGCGCCCAGGCAATAATCGTCGGATAATCCTTCGCTGTCCGGCAGATCTGGCTGTCAAGGGGAATCCTTAAGCTGCTGTCACAGATGATACGCACCGGACTCCTCTTGCCAGGTATCCTGACATTCAGCATAGGATCATCCGCCAGGACCGTTCCGATCCCCGCCATAATCCCCATATACCGGCAGCGAAGCTTTTGCACTTCCATCCGAGAATCCTCTCCCGTGATCCACTTGGATGCGCCTGTCTTCGTTGCGATCTTGCCGTCCGCCGTCATAGCGTATTTCATCACCACATACGGCGTATGCCGGGTAATATAGTGGAAGAACACCGGATTCAAGCGGTCGCACTCCTCCCTCATGAAATCTTCCTCCACCAGAACACCTGCTTTCCGAAGGATTTCTGCGCCTTTCCCCGACACCTTGGGATTCGGGTCTCTGGAACCGATCACTACCCTTGCGATCCCATTTTCCAGAATCGCCTCCGTACAGGGCGGCGTCTTGCCATAATGGCAGCAAGGCTCCAATGTGACATAGATAGCCGCTCCCTTTGCAGATTCCGTAAGCGACGCTATCGCATTCCGTTCCGCATGCAGTTCTCCGTAACGCCTGTGATATCCTTCTCCGATGATGCGCCCATCCTTTACGATCACCGCACCAACCAGCGGATTCGGATCGGTCTGTCCCGTTCCGCGCTTCGCAAGCTCGATCGCCCGCTTCATATAATCCTGATCTGTCATATGCATCGTCTCCTTATCGCCAAAGGTCCTGCGGCCGTTCACAGAAATATAAAAACCCCCGGCAGAATCATCTCCAGGGGTAAAGGCACCGAAACACATCTTCTATAATATGTAATACTAAATTATAATCAGTAAAAATGCTCTGAAACGGGAACGCCATTCCAGAGCAATGATCACTAAGTAAATATACAGTAAATACACGGATATATACCGATATCTTCTTCCATCCAGACTATACTGTCGGCTTCGGAATCTCACCGAATCAGCCTTACGGCTCGCGGGCTGTACCGCCGGTCGGGAATTACACCCCGCCCTGAAGATTCTTCTCTATTTATGTAGATTATTATAACCCGGCGGGAACACAATTTCAAGAGAATTTCACATAAAACCTCCAAATCCTCTAAATCGCTTTCTCTCTCCATTTCCCGCGCTTATAGAATATCCCGGTAATGACTGCTCCAAGCACCCAGGAAATCAAAAGCGAGATATAGATACTCTCCTTGCGTCCGCCCGGGAATTCGGCACTCTTCGTCAGGTAGACCAGACCGTATGCGATGGGAACCCGCAGGAATATGGTCATCACAATGGATATCCACATAGGCGTCACCGTATCTCCCGCACCGCGCATCACGCCGCATAAGCTCTGGATGATCGCCATGGCGATATAGCCCGCGGCAAGTATCCGCATCATATTCATACTCAGCGTTACCAGATCCTCCGTATTGGTAAATATTGCCATCAGGCTCCTTCCAAACAGCAGGATCATAGCAGTGATCGATGCAGAGAATCCGATCGCCATCCATGTGCCCTGTCTCGCTCCCTGCGTCACCCGGTCATAGGCACGCGCCCCGACATTCTGTCCGGCATAAGTCGTCATAGCCGTTCCAAAGGAAAAATTCGGCAGCATAGCGAAGCCGTCAACACGCATAACGATAACATTCGATGCGATAAACTGCTCTCCGAAGCTGTTTGTCAGTGATTGTACGACCAGCATCGCCATAGACATGATCGCCTGGGTGACACCGGACGGTACCCCAAGACGGATGATATTGAAGCCATGCTGCCTGGTCAGTTTAAAATACGGCATCTTAAAATCAAACAAATCCTTCATCCGCATTAATTTCAGCAGACAGAGCACTGCTGAGATTGCCTGCGCGATCACGGTTGCCAGCGCTACTCCGCTGACTCCCATATTAAACCGTATCACGAAGACCAGATCCAGGATAATGTTCAGCACACTTGACACGATCAGATACCACAGCGCAGAGATCGAATCTCCAAGACCTCTCAATATCCCGCTTAAGATATTGTAAAACGCAAGGCCGGATACTCCCAGGAACAATATCCTAAGATAAGACGTACACCATTCAAGGATACTGTCCGGCGTCTTCAGCAGAACCAGAAGAGGCCTTGCCGCCACCGTTGCCAGGACCATGACAATGACAGATGATATCCCCGTCAGCACAATACTGTTAGCGATCGCAATCGACAGGTCCTCACGCCTCTTCGCGCCAAAATACTGGGATACCATAATACTGGCTCCCACGCTGATCCCTATAAAAAGTACGATCAGAAGATTCAGGATCGGCCCGGCGCTGCCAACGGCCGCCAGAGCATTATCTCCCACATAATTCCCTACTACCACACTGTCTACCGTATTATACAACTGCTGGGCGATATTCCCGATCAGCATCGGCACCGTAAAAAGCAGAATATCCTCCCAGGGCTTCCCCACGGTCATATCGACCGGGGCAAATAATTTTTTCAGTGCATTCATATTCTCCCTCCTATTATCTGTTATAACATAAAATATTAAATTTTGATATAGTATTTAAAAAATCCTTGTCATATAGTTTTAAAAACTATATAATAAAAGGCACGCTGATGCGTACACAGGTTGACAAACGGTGACTTGTGTACCTTACCATGAAATGCATTGAGGTGATTGAATGACGATTAATACTAAGGATATGCTCAATAGTATCCTGTCCAGCATATCACGTATCGAATACGTGAGGCCGGGCGATATTCCGAATATAGATCTCTACATGGACCAGGTAACGACCTTCATGGAAGAGCAGCTCCGCTCTACCAAGCGCCATGAGGAGGACAAGATACTGACCAAGACTATGATCAATAACTATGCCAAGAACAATCTTCTCCCGCCTCCAGTCAAGAAGAAGTATTCAAAAGAACATGTTCTGGTCATGATATTTATCTATTATTTTAAGAACATCCTTGCGATCAAGGACATAGAGACCTTGCTGAACCCTATCACGGAGGAATACTTCGAGACCGGCAAAGAACCCAATATGACCTCTATCTACGAAGAAATCTGCCGGCTGGAGAAGTCCCGGATCGACACTTTACAGAAGGATGTCGCACGTTCTTATAATTCTGCCGTTAACAGTTTCCCTGACGTACCGGAGGAGGACAGGGATTATCTTCAGCTCTTTTCCTTCATCTGTTCGCTCAGCTTTGACGTATATGTGAAGAAGTTGCTGATCGAAAAACTGATAGACGAGCTCCCTGAACCAGTACATGAGAAAAAGAAGAAATAAGGCTCTGCCGGTCTTATTTCTTCTTACTAAAAAACACTCTCATATCTCTGTCTGCCCGTTCTATTCTTCTTCGTTGATCCTCTCAAATACCATATCATACCCGTCGTTGCCGTAGTTTAACGAACGATTTACTCTGCTGATCGTAGCTGTGGAAGCCCCGGTCTTCTCCGCGATCTCAAGATACGTCTTGCGTTCTCTCAGCATCTTCGCCACCTCAAACCTCTGCGACAATGACAGCAGTTCATTGATCGTACAGATATCCTCAAAAAAGGTATAGCACTCTTCCTTATCTCTCAGGCTTAATACTGCACGAAACAGATAGTCTACCGCTTCCGTCCTGATCTTCTTACTCATAGCATTATTTCCTCCGTAACACTTTCACTACCGTTACATTTTAGCACAGTGAATTCATAAAGTCTATACCTTTTTATTCCGTTTTAAGGGCGATTTTAAATTCGTAAAGTCTATGCCTTTTTATTCCGTTTTAAGGACGATTTTAATTTGTCCAGAGCCGTGTTGGCAACCAGTTCTTCCGGGAAATCTATTTCCTCTAACAGACGGTACGCATACTCATAATTCGCGATGTCCGCATCTACATGGGAATCACTTCCCAGAACGACCATAGTTCCAAGCTTCTTGCATTCCAGAAGCATCTCCCGGCAATTATCCATAGTATTTACCCGGAACCCCTCAGGACGCAGAGATGAGTTGTTCACCTCCAGAAGCGTCCCTGTCCGCTTCGCTTCTTGGGCCAATACCTGCATATCTACCGGCACCCTTCCGTCATCCGGGTGTCCGATGATATCCACATATTCGTTCTGCATGGCATTCACATATGCCCTCGTGATCATCTCCTTCGAATATTCACCCTTATAGCAGGGTAAATGAATACTTGCAATGGCTATGTCCATCTCCTGCAGCACTTCCTGTGCAAGGTCTACTTCTCCGGCTTCATTCAGGATATTCAGCTCCGTCCCAAGCAAGAGCTCGATTCCGCACTGGCGTCTCGGCACCACCCGAAGATTCTGAAAATAATAGATATGGCAGGTTCCCGGCATCTTCACGGCATGCTCTGTGATCGCAAGCCCTTTGAGACCTTTCTTACCGGCGGCATCGGCCATCTCCCGGATCGTGTTATACGCATGCCCGCTGGCAAGCGTGTGTGAATGGGTATCAATCTCAATATTCATAAACTCTCGTCCTTCTTTCTTTTGTTTCATTTCAACTCATGGAAATATTATACAGTATATATTTTTCTTTTTCTACACAATCTAAACTAAATCTTGCAAGTTTTCCTGATTATAATAAGGAAAACTTAAAAATATATCCTAATCATAAGAAGGAGGCTTTTTCCATGAAAGCAAAGCAGATAGATAAAGAAAACCAGATAAATAAAGAAAAACAGATAGATAAAGAAAACCAGAAGATCATTGACGAATACGATTATCTCTCTAACGCCGCTTCTTCTCAGGACTGTACCGGTCTGATCCCTTCCGAACCGGTTTCCACAGAAGAGATCGAATCCTATGAAGAACTGTACCATTTCCTTCCGCCGGGGGCAAGGGCTGCCGCCATCAAACCGGACGAACACTAACGCTGCGCCCCAAAGCAGACGCTAAGGTACACTGCGGGAAATCCCGCATATACTAATGAAAAAATGGAGTTTTTATTATGCCATCAACAAATCTGATCCCCATAAACGGGGTGATTCAGAGCATCTCTGAATTTGACAATAACTGCTGCATGCAGGAAATTACGATCCGCAATTCTGACGGAATCCAGAACTTTATCGTCAGTCCCGATACCTATGTGATCGGCGAAACACGCTTAAGGATCGGTATGAACGTTACGGCATTCTACGATGCCGATCTTCCGATCCCATTGATATTCCCGCCCAGATACCAGGCTGTATTCATCGGGCGGCGCAATCCACAGGAGACTCTCTACGCGGGAGAATTCGACAGAAGCCTTACCTCTCTTGACGGCTCGCTTCAGCTGAACATCGGACGCTCCACTGAGATCGTCACTTCAAACGGCCAGCCCTTCAACTGTTCCCTTGAGGCACAGATGTTGATCGTATACTATACGACTACCACCAGGAGCATTCCGCCTCAGACTACGCCGCGCAAGATCATTGTTGTGTGCTGAAAAATTTATTCTAAAAGTTTTAAAATACTACTTTCTTCAAGCTCCCATCTGTGCTATAATCTCTATATGGGGCATTAGCGCAGTTGGGAGCGCGCCACACTGGCAGTGTGGAGGCCACGGGTTCAAGTCCCGTATGCTCCATTCTGCAAGGCAGAGCCATGTGAAGTCTGTTTTAAGCGGGGGCTTCATGAAACTGAATGAACCAAATGAACATGGCTTATGAAAAGGTGGTGAGCATATGCCAATCAACCTTGAAATTGTGAAAACTGCTATTGATGATTTTGCAAAAGTACAAAGACGTATGATATTAGCAAAAAAAGAAAACGCACCAGAGACATACGCCGATTTGAAAGAGGAATATATCTCTCTGAAAGCATTGCTCAATATCGCAGGCGTGAATCTCAACGAACTGGATAAAATCAAAGAGTTGTAACAAAATACCTGTATGTTCTACTCTGCAAGGCATAGCCAGATTTTGATATTTTGGCTATGCTTTTTTAATTTCTCTACGCTGAAAAATCAGATACGGGCAGTGTTCAAGTAAGGGAAAATGCGGTGTTCTAAGAATGAAGGGGTGCAAGTATACGGCTACTGTATGGCACTCTCCCACTTCATAAATCATTTAAAAGCAAGTCAGCCTATCATGAATTTTGGTATGCTGACTCTTTTTATTGCAAAAGATTGCTGTCATTTACAATGATACCTCCACTTATGGCGACAACTACGGCGACAGCGTCGTCGTCAGCTATTATGCAAGCATATTCATTCATTTCTTAAAAATTCTACTTTCTATAAACATATCTTACGAATTTTACTATGATTTTCTTTATGAAAATGATTATGTGTTTTTTATCTGAAATTATTTCTATGTAATAATGCTTAAACACAAAGAGAATGAATAAAAAAGATTAACAGCGGATTTTCTGTGTACCTCCCGTCCCTTATGGGAGGGGATGAGGAACGGGGGTACATAGAATAAAGCTATTACTACGATTTTTCGGAAAAGAACTGGTAAATAAAACAGATTTGATTACTACATCATTCTTTAAGCTAAAAAATGAAAGGAGAAAGACCTATGAAAAACTTAGTAAAAACAGAAATAACCGTGAAAACAGAGATACTATCATCAGAGGACGGGAACAGAACATACAGCATTAAGAAAGAGATTACAGGGATTACAGGCAGTCATGCATACTTTATCTTATTATACCCCACCAGAACACAGGAAAATTGCTATGTGGAAGATTCCACCAATAACCATCTCCTGAACCATCTTGCTGAATTGGGTTTAAATTCATACACCGTCATTAATCTGTTTGCACAGGTAACACAGAGCCGACTTTCTTTAGCCGGATTAACCGTGGATGAAGAAAATATGAACTATATTAAGGAAACTGTCTTTTCAAGCCTTACGGATGATTCTAAGGTGGTGATTGCATGGGGAAACAGCCAGCAGAATTCTCCCGTTATCTGCCAGTCAAAACAGAGAATCCTTGAACTCTGGGAGAGCGAACAGCCTTCAAGACCACTCTATCAGCTAACCGTAGACGGGATGAAGAATGATAATATCGGCGTCCATCCCCTTTTCCTGGGAATCCGCCACAGCCAGTCCTATTGGAAACTGGTGGAATATCCCAGAAAGAAAATCTTAAAGGAGTTATTAGAACGGATGAAGCCTAAGAAAAATGAAAAAGAGACAAAGAGTAAGGCAACAGAGAAAAACTCAGCTAAGGGGAAGAAAGACAATAGTAAATAAAAATAGAAGTTCAGCACATTAACAGATTATGTCTATCCGCAGTAAATGTATATGAATTAGGGATAATGAAGCATAAAGTCCCATTATCCCTAATTTCTCATTACTTATCTTCTACCGGCGGTATGTATTCTAATAAATCGTTTAAATCGCAATTTAGTGCATAGCAGAGCCTTGATAATACAGCTAAGTCTACTCGCTGAATAGAACCATCATAATAGTGCTTCAACTGGGTTCTCTGCATTTCAGCACGAAATGACAGTTTCGTTAGAGATAGACCACGCTCATGCATTATTTCTTTAAGGTGAAGTTTTACAGTGCCAAATTGTAAATCGTTCATGAATGAAACCTCCTGCTATACATGATATTTTATCTTTATAGCTATTGTAAGCAGTATATTTATGCTGTATAATCATACGTGTAGATATATGCACACTATAAAAAGAAAGGAGAAGAACTATGGGAGAAAAACCACAACATTGGATGTGTTCAGCATGTGGAAGGAGACTAACGATTTGGTATGGTGGAAGACCAAGTCCTGGTACATGTCCTGCAAAGGGGAAGACCTCAACCGGTTTTCCAAAACCACATTCATGGAAAAAAATCTAGTATTGATTGCATAATTATGAGTTTTGAGAGGAGTGCTATATTAATCTCCTCTCTAACACATTCTGTTTAAACGCAATGTAAACTGACTAGATAAATGAAGGAATTAAAAAATGGGATTAAAAAAGCAACTAAAAAAAACAACTGATAAGAAAAGTTTTACTTTAAAAAACATTTTTAAAAAAATTTTTAAATATCTTATCATGTTTAGTTTGGGCATCATTCTAACTAGTTTTTTATTGTCTTTATTAATGCCTCTTTTATTAAAAATGATTTTAATTATATTTGTAGTTTTAATAATTATAGGAATACTAACGACAATAAAAACACTTCTAAAGTAAAAGGTGATTTAGAAAACAAAATACAAAATAGATTATAATAAGATTATAGGAGAACTACTATATGAAAACTGATGATAATAATAATTCTTTAAATTCCTCATCAGAACAGAACAAGGGGTTATCTAACTTCCTTTCCAGAACGGCTAAAAAAGTTGGCTTTACTGTATACGATATGGTAACAGATGGACTTTTTCAAATAGCACAAGAAACAAGCCGAACAAGTGAATCCGAAGAAGACCGTAATACAGCAAAAGCTCTTTTAAATTACATAACTACTCGAATGACAGAATATGAAGGTAATTATATTGCTGAAGACGAAAGCATGGCTATACGTGTTGAAAAATGCACAACTGCGAAAATGGATTTTATTATAGCGTCTAAAATGTATTCCAAATCCATAAAATGTACAGGTAAATTTATAAGCCAAAATAAAGTTTTGTATTCTGGTCAACATTGTACACTAACAATAACTTTGTGCAGTGAGGATGAACTCATATTGAAAGGGAAATTACCTTGGGAAGAAAATGAAATCGAGTTATATTTTACGAGTTCCAGATTACTTGTAAGAAAAAGCCAATACGAAGGGGATTATGTAGCAGCAAATGACAGTATGGTTATACGAGTTAAAAGATGTACAACTGCAAAAATGGACTTCATAATAGCTTCTAAAGAACAGCCAGAAGTGATAGACCATTGTTCTGGTAAATTTATAGAGGAAGATAAAGTTTCATATTCTGGAAAGAATTGTGCATTAATGATAACTTGGCGCAGTGAAGAAGATTTCATACTAGAGGGGAAATTACCTTGGGAAGAAGATGAAATTGAGTTACATTTTCTGAGTTCAAGTTTGTACGCAAACATAAAGAATTATATAGAAGAAAACAATGACGATTTAAGAGTTCTAGGAAGTTATATTTATACAAATCAAAATCAAGGAATTTTATTAAATATTGACCAAACAGATGATGAATATAAAGATTTTCAAGTATTTTATTTATCTAACATGCACCAAGCAGTAACTGAACCAAAAAAAGTAAATGCAAATGTAATATTTCATCAAAAAGGTAAGATTAGCATAGAAGATGATATTATATATGCGGCGTTTTCGAACGAAGATTATAAACTGATTTTTGTGTGGGAAGATAATGATACAGTTACCTGGACAAGAATAATGTCGCAAGATAATGAAACAACAGTGCCACTTAAAAGAAAAAGTACAGGATATATTGATAAATTAATAGAGACTCTAAAAAATCGAATGGATATTTATGGATATTTCTAATATGTGAATATCCAAACTGATGAGGAATTTTTAAGATAAAATCTAAATAGTAAAATGTAAAGAGCCGAAGTGTAAGATTCATTGCACTTCGACTTTTTTGTTGTCTTTTTAAGAAAGGAAGGTTATACATATGCAGATTAAAATATTTAACCAGAATCAGCTTTCAATTCTGAGGAATATAAATCCTTTACTGAAAGAATACAAAATTCCAAGAATGGTGCTTCATGAAATCGGCAATATTCTCGAGTTTAAAAAAGCGAGTAATAAAGATTATGTAATATTATTCTTGAACCCGCTTCGGAATGATTTGATTGATATTTTAGATAGACTACACTTATATACCGAAGAAGTGGAGTATTCAGAGAATAACTTTCATACAATCGAGGTTAAAGGCAAGAAACATCCTATGAAGAAGAAGCGTATATGGAGTTGGTACGATATCTCCATTCCAACTGAGGAACGTACCATTTTTGTGGTCTATTCTATGAAAAAGAGAGATTTAAAAAAGAAAGGTGGATTTTAATCTATGAGAATTAAAAGATGGGGCAACCAATCAAAAAGAATTAAAGATATAGTCACCTGCAAAGAACTGGAAATCGTTCTAATGGAACTGGAAATCGTTCTAATGGAACTGGAAACTGAGAACTTAAACCCGGATATATATAGATACCGTACTGAATGGGGGATTAACGTTGTTTATTATATATTCGATTTCCAACTTATGGATGAATTAATCTTTCAGCCGATTTACTTAAATAATTCGGATATTTTCTACTTTGGAATGACGGAAAATGAACTTTTCCAAAAAGTATTAAAAAATACCGTTATTATGACACAGCCCAGAATTATACTTTTCTCAGAATATTTAGAAGACTTGGAACGGGTTTGTGAAAGGTCATTGATTCCGGTAATTAAGGAACTAATCAGCGTAATGGTGAAAATTGAGAATAATAATAAACAGCTTTGGTGTGTTACTAATATCCTCGGAGAACGTGGTGCGGTTGGAGGATTCTATAAACGTTTATTAAGGAAATTTTGCATGGCTCACAACTGCCGGCAATTATTAGTAGGTTTCTCTAATAACGATTACGCTTTTCTGAGTATGGTGAATGAAAAGACCGTTATGGCTATAAGGGAGTTAATTGATGGAGTTGGCAGTGTGCGTTCAGATACGGGGAAGATTATAGGGAGAAAACTTCTTATTTATGATTACGGGAAAGATTCTTTAGAAGAATTTGAAGAAATAGATTTCGTATGAAAATACTTATGACTTTAGATTGGAGGAAACAGAATGAAAGTGAAAATATGGACAGCCAAGCAGTTATCTATGGTTCAAGAATTAGTGAAAGATGGCAGGATACCGAAAGCCGTTGCAGACGAATCCTTAAGAGTTGTTTCTATACTTGATGAATACTATGGGACTGAGAGAAACGTTGATAATGATGATGGAGGTTATCTGCTTATATATACGGAGTGCATAGAGGATAACAGAGAAATACAAAGATTCCTGGATAAATACCGCGTCCGGCTGGATGATATGGAACTGGATGACACTATCTGCACTGGTGATGGAGTTACGTGGAAGTCTGCATTATATCTGGTTACGAATGACTATGGGATTACTCTTATATACCCATATAGGAATACGGAGAAATAGAAAGCTTCTTTTGTGAATGTATTAAATTCGCAATGTGATGTTACTAAGAAAATTTTTTTCAGTGGCGATAGGGACAGAAGGGACACAAAAAATTAATGATGTTGCTGAGGTAAAAAAAAACTACTCTTTTTTAACCTCCTCATTCAAATTGAATAAATACCGTCTCTCTTGTCCCTATCGCCACTGAAATATAAAAAAATATTTTTTCACTTATAAGTTTTTCTATTTGGCATAAATAGTATAGGATTTTACTACTTGACTAACATCTTTTTTTATTTCCTTTCTAGTTATAGAATTTCCATCATTCTTTTTGTAGTAATATAAACAAAGAAGGATTTCCCCTAAAGCAATACAATGAATTACATCGCTTTTATCTTGTCTTTTATAATGTTGATTAACTAAATAAGCCAAAAGATTGGTATATTCCGGATTTTCAATAAAAAAGCAGGCAATTTTATTATATTTTTTATATTGTAGAATATCCCCTAAAGATAGCCGATCATCTTCAATAACAAAATCAAATTTCCCCTCTACAATTTGTTGACAATTCATTTCATCTAAATACCGGTATAGACTTGAATCTACCAAAATACTTGCTTCTTCACATTCCTCCCGTATACCATCAATAATTTGCTTCTTAGATTCTATCCTCTTGCCCTTTTTATTACAAGTATCCACATATTCCTGAATAGCTCCTTTTACACGCTCTTTTATTTCTTTACCTGATAGACCATCCTTTTTATATTTATCCATATAATCTCTCCTTTTTTACAAGAACATTCTGTAACAAGCCACAAAACATCATATCCTAACTTTTTTTAGATATTGCTAGGTATTAACTCAAAAAAAGTAAAATGAGAGGAAAAATAAGATTTTTTTCCTTAATATGCTAAATATACCATTTTCCCTGGGAAAAATCAATATTTTTAATTATAAGAAATATTTTGAGAATATATGAGAAATATACTATTTTCACTCAATATTCTATGCCATTAAAATTGATAACCCCAATAAATACCGTTGTTTCCATAACTTGACGAGCACTTCGAGAATTTGTATTATAATACTCGTACCGCCTAACGTTAGAGTAAAAATTATTAGTCCCCCACCTGTATGGTGAAATATCGGGGGAACAGATACACTGCACCTTGACAATTGAATACAGATATCACTTAAAAAAAATATATAAAGGCAGGAGGCATTATCATGAAAAATTCAAATATGGAGAAGTTTTTTGATTCTTTAATTACCGAAGATTCTTTTTTTGAAGTGCGTATACTACACACAAATAAAGGAACTATTTCCGGTTACTTTAACGATTCCAACAAATTACTGAAAGCAATTAATCAGTATGACGGGAAATACAATATTTTTTTTACATTGAACACTGTGATTCCCGATATTACAAGTAGAAGTTTGAACCATTTTACAGAATGGGCAAAGAATACAACTACTGATAAGGAAATCAAACAGAGAGACTGGATTCTAATCGACTTAGACCCAAAACGTCCTGCAGGCATCTCTTCAACAGATGAAGAATTATCTCATGCTGAAGAATTAGCTGAACAAGTAGAGAATTTCCTAAATGAACAGGGATTCTCTGAACCAGTTAAATGTATGTCCGGTAACGGATATCATTTACTTTACCCGATTTCGTTAGAGAATACACCAGAGAGTACTACTCTTATAAAGGATTTTCTTGCCGCTATTGACAGAAAATTCTCTAACGAAGCGGTAAAAGTGGATACTACTACATACAATGCCGCAAGAATTACGAAACTTTATGGTACGATAGCTTGCAAAGGAGATTCTACAGAATCACGTCCGCACAGGCAGTCGTGTATAGTTTTTGCACCAAATGTCTGGGAAAATATTAGTGCTGAGCAAATTGAGGATATTATAGCACTCTGTAAACCGATAAGTGAGAAGAATGAAAAGAAAACTTCTTCTAATTTTACTATGAATGGTGATAACAAGACAACTTCATATATACATCCGAAGATTAATATTCGGGAATTTTGTGAATCTCATGGAATAGAAATATCCCATGAGAAAGCTTGGTGTGACGGGATATGTTACGTTCTTTCAACCTGCCCTTGGAATCCTGACCATACGGATAAATCAGCTTACATTATAGAATTTCCCAATGGGAAGATTATTGCAGGGTGTCACCATGATTCATGTAGCGAAGAAAATTGGCAAACTCTTTTAAAGAGATTCCCAGATATGGAAGGGTATTTACAACCGCCTAAAAGGAAGTTAGCCAAAAAAGATGATAGCATGAGTGCCGCAGAGGTGCTTCTGGCAGACATAAAAAATGCAGATTACATTTTTTATCATGATAACAAGGAAAATGCTTATGCAAAAGTTCCTTTAGATAATAATGCTCGTCAGTATATGGCAGTGCAGGATAGTAAATTCGCACTATTGCTTAGGGGCTATTATTACAAAAAATATGGAAAAGCTATAAATAAGGATTCACTCAAGCAAGTAATTGAAACCTTAGAAGCTGAGGCTATCTTTCAAGGAACTGAAATTGAACCTGCTATACGTTGCAAATATCAACAAAACAAGTTATTTTATTATCTCGCAGATGAGGAACAGACAGTTTGCTGTATTGACAAGAAGGGTATCCGTATTTTAGCGAAAAGCCCTATTCCATTCATTCGAAAGGGCAACATGCTTGAGCAGGTAATGCCAATGGATATAGGTAAAAAAACAGGTAAAAAGAAACCTACTTTCAGAACATTGGCAAAAAAGTATTGGCATTTTAAATCTGCGGATGATTTATTGTTGCATAATGTAACTTTGCTTACACGCTTCTTTAGCGGTATTCCATGTCCTATCATCTATTACAGAGGTGACAGAGGTTCTGCTAAAACTACAAACCTAAAACTTGACCAGCTATTTTTAAATCCATCTTCTACGGATGTCACAGCATTACCCGACAAAGTGGATGACATTATTGCCATTCTAAATAGAAGCTACAGCGTTTCATTTGACAATATAGATGGTGACATTTCTCGAAAATTGGCCAACCTATTTTGTATTTGTACTACAAAAGGGTATTACTGTAACCGTAAATATTACACAAATACTGATACTGTTGATGTTTTACTTCATACACACCTTAGCTTTAGCGGTATTACTACTATCTCCCATAGGGCAGACTTATTGGACAGATGTATATGTTTATCATCCAATCGGATTCCAGATTCTGAAAGAAAAACAGAAGAATACATCATGTCGGAGTTTAAAAAAGATTTACCTTATCTTCTCTATAAGGGAATGAAAATCTTATCTAAGGCTCTGGGTATCTTAGAAACCCTTGAACTGCCTGAATTACCAAGGATGGGAGACTACGCAAAAATAGGATATGCCATTGCCGAGGTAATGAACTATGGCGGAGACCACTTTTTACAAGTTTATAAAAAGAATCAAGAAGAACTGTTAGAGACAAGTACCGAAGAAGATTTTGTATTAACGACAATTATCTCCTTTGTAGATGAACAAAAATACTTCCATGGTACAATGACAGATTTGTATGGAGCACTCATTAGACATTCCCAAAAGATGGGCATAGATATTAAATACCATATGAAGTCCGTTAATTCATTAAGTAGAAGATTATCTCCATCAGCATTACAACAATTTAACATATACGTCGATAGAGGTAAAAGCAACGGGAAAAGATATATAAACTTATGGAAAGGAGAATTAGAAAACAATGACTAAGGAGGAGAGAAAACGAAAGATGATGACGAGGATATAGCCACCCTTGAACATCCAGACGAACTACCTTTCTAAGATTAGTTTTAATGAAACATTCTAAATCCCCCAGCAGAGCTGGGGAGACTAGCAGACGCAAGT
>OFGA01000461.1_pt1 | contig 33773 bp, 34 predicted proteins | sample 1521471 | NCBI WGS metagenome assembly OFGA01 (sample SAMEA3504086, study PRJEB24116) | mouse gut metagenome | biome: mouse gut; feature: mouse-associated habitat; material: faeces | place: Denmark | collected 2011 | reverse complement strand
GCTGCTTATCAAAAAGAAAATACAGATAATTCAGAAACGCAGTATCAGATGCTGAAAAGGTTAGAATTACCCAGGGAAGGATATTATGAATTGAAAGAACTGTGTAGTGCCCAGAGGATTGATTTCCTTTCTGCGCCATTTGATCTGGAAAGTATCGACTTCTTAAATAAAATATCCTGTGACATGTGGAAAATTCCATCCGGAGAAATTACAAATCTTCCATATTTACTTAAAATAGCCCAAACAGAGAAGCCGGTTATCTTATCTACAGGAATGTGTGATTTACAGGAGGTACGTCAGGCAATCCAGGTATTAAAAAGACATAATGCCGGAGAGATTACATTACTGCATTGCACAACTGAATATCCGGTTCCTTATGAGGATGTGAATTTAAAGGCGATGATTTTAATGAAAGAGGAATTGAATTTGCCGGTGGGATATTCTGATCATACAAAGGGAATAGAAGTTGCTGTGGCAGCTGTGGCAATGGGGGCCTGTATGATTGAGAAACACTTTACGCTTGACCGAAATATGGAAGGTCCTGATCACAAAGCAAGTCTGACACCTGGTGAATTGTCCGGTATGGTAAAAGCAATTCGAAATATAGAGAAAGCGATGGGAAATGCCGATAAGAAGCCTGCGCCTTCAGAGAGAAAAAATATGCAGATTGCTCGTAAAAGCATTGTCGCAAATCAGAAGATAAAGGCCGGGGATATATTCACAGAAGAAAATATCACAACGAAAAGACCAGGGACAGGAATTTCTCCCCAATACACGGATATTATAATTGGACGTACAGTTGTACAAGATTTAACTGAGGATACAATTTTAACGTGGGATATGGTGTAATAGTAGGAGGAGAGTCCAAATAATATGAGAGAATTACATAAAACTTCTTTTGGGGACAGAGTAATCGTCTAAAGTAAAAGAATTAATTGAATAGTAGATATGGAGGAACATATATGCAAGAATTAAACTATCCATTCAACTCAGACTACATATTAAAAAAGAAGAAAAGCATTAAAAAAAAATTAGTGGGGGGGGGTATAAACGGTAACAATTATATAGACAAAAATATTGCAATTCTAGGTGGTTCTACTACAAATGATATTAAACTTATTCTTGAATTATTTCTATTGAATTACGGAATCAAGCCGAATTTTTATGAATCTGAATATAACCGATTTTACGAAGATGGTATGTTTCCCAACCCAGAACTGGAGAAATTCTCACCAGATATTATATATATCTGCACGAGTAATAGGAATATCACGGAATATCCAGTACTGTCCGACAGTGAGGAACAGATTGGACAGAAGTTATCCGCTGTTATCGATAAATTTTCCAGTTTATGGGAGCATCTGTGTGATACATACCATTGTCCTGTCATTCAGAACAACTTTGAGTATCCATTCTATCGCCTGATGGGAAATAAAGATGCCAGTGACAGGCACGGGCGTGTAAATTTTGTGACGCAGCTGAATTGCTGTATCTATGAGTATGCACAAAAGAGGGAGGATTTTTATATTTGCGATATAAATTATCTTTCGGCGTCTTACGGGTTAGAGAAATGGTCAGATCCATATTATTGGCACATGTACAAATATGCTATGGCAGTACCGGCAATTCCGTATCTTTCTTTTAATATTGCTAATATCATCAAATCCATTTATGGGAAGAATAAAAAGGTACTGAATCTGGATCTGGACAATACGCTGTGGGGCGGAATCGTAGGAGATGACGGAGCTGATAATATTGAAATTGGACAGGAGACTTCGCTGGCACAAACCTACAGCGAATTCCAGGAATATATAAAGGCGCATAAGCAGTTAGGGATTCTGCTTACCGTCAATTCTAAGAATGATGAGAAGAATGCGTTAGAAGGGCTGCAGCGCCCGGATAGTATTTTGCAGCCGGAGGATTTTGTCAGTATCAAAGCAAATTGGGTTCCTAAGAGTTTGAATCTTATTGGGACAGCAAAGGAGTTGTCTTTGTTGCCGGAGAGTTTTGTATTCTTAGATGATAACCCGGCGGAAAGGGCAATCGTCAAGGAACAGGTTCCGGACGTAGCGGTTGTAGAGTTGACAGGAGCAGAGCATTATATTCAGATTTTGGATAAATCCGGTTTTTTCGAGGTGACATCTATTTCAGCGGATGATTTAGAGCGAAACAAGATGTATCAGGAGAATGCAAAACGAAGTCAGATTCGAGCGGATTTTGGGAACTATAAGGACTATTTAAAATCTCTAGAGATGAAGGGGGAGATTCAGGAATTTGTTCCGTTATATATGTCGAGGATTGCGCAGCTTACAAATAAGAGCAACCAGTTTAACTTGACAACGAAGCGGTATGCGCTGAGTGATATTGAAGCTGTGGCGAAGGATGCGGACCGTGTGACATTATATGGAAAGCTGAGAGATAAATTCGGCGATAATGGAGTAGTTAGTATTGTTATCGGTAAAATTGCAGGTAAGTGCAGAGACGAGCTTCATATGGAATTGTGGCTTATGAGTTGCAGAGTTCTTAAACGCGATATGGAATTTGCTATGATGGACGAATTGGTGCAAAGAGCACAGTCTCTTGGAATCAGAAAGATCGTTGGTTACTATTATCCAACTGCGAAAAATGCAATGGTGAAGGATTTTTACAGTTTGCAGGGATTTTACAAATGTTCGGAAGATGAAGAAGGGAACACGGTCTGGGAGTTTTTGATAACGGATGACTATGAGAAGAAGAATCGGGTGATTGAAGTCAATGGAACAAAAGGATAGGAAAATTGAGATGAATCAGCTTGTAAACGGGATAATAATACCGCAGATTGGTATAGGGACCTGGCAGATTAAAGATCGTGAAACTGTTTTGAATCTCCTTAAGAGAGCCTATGATATCGGCTATCGTCTAATCGATACTGCAGCTGCTTACAGTAACGAACTGGCGATCGGCAGAGCAATTACCGGATTTGGAATCCCAAGGAACGAATGGTTTTTGACAGATAAGGTTTGGAATACATACAGAGGTTACAAGAAGGTCAGGGATGCATGTAAGAATTCTTTAAAGAAATTAAAAACAGATTACCTGGATTTGTATCTCATTCATTGGCCGGCTACACCGCGGCTGTATTCGGATTGGGCATGGATAAATGCGGAGACCTGGAGAGGGATGGAATCTCTATATCGTGAAGGTGTGGTCCGGGCTGTTGGTGTTTGCAATTATAAGGTTCATCATTTAATGGAACTTGGAAAAACAGCAGAGATTATGCCGATGGTGAATCAGACTGAATGCCATCCAGGAATGCTGCAAAGGGAGATTGCAGATTATTGCCAGAAATATGATATCCTGATAGAGGCAAGCAGTCCTTTGGGAAATGGACAGATTTTGGAAAATAAAGTTTTGAATGTTATTGCTGGAAAAAAGGGAAAAACAGCTGCTCAGATCTGTCTGCGTTGGGGAATACAAAAGGGAATGACAGTAATTCCTAAGACTATAAGCTCTGAAAGATTATTGGAGAATTACAATATCTATGACTTTGAACTTTCTGATAGAGAGATGTTGTTGATTGACGAGATTCCTTACTGTGGCGGAATAGGAATTGACTCAGATGAGGTGATTGAATTTGGATAAATTAACACATGAAAAGCAGGAGCTAAAAAAGCTTAGAAAAGATATTTTTATAACAGGATATAAGGGAGGCATGGCTCATATAGCATCTTGCTATTCCTGCTTGGAGATTCTATATACTCTATATATGAAAGGGATACTCAAGTTTAATACACAGAATGCAAGATGGGCGGACAGAGATCGGTTTATTTTAAGTAAGGGTCATGCAGGTTTGGCATTATACGGAGTGATGACAAGAGCTGGATTGATGACGGAAGACGAATATCATTCTTATCTGAAACCAGGTTCTTCGATTGGAGGGGAGCCTTGTATGAGGGACTGCAAATGGGTGGAAGCCACAACGGGATCTCTTGGACATGGCCTTTCCATGGCGGTGGGGATGGCTGTGGCGCTGAAGGCAAATCGAAGTTCGGCAAGCGTCTATGTTGTTCTGGGAGACGGAGAATGTGAAGAAGGCTCCGTATGGGAGGCGGCGCTGACGGCATCTGCATTCCGATTGGATAATCTGGTAGTTATCTTAGATTGTAATAGGATTCAGAAAATGGATTTTGTTGAGAATACCATAGGCGCCGTAAATTGGCGGGAGAAATGGAGCGCCTTTGGCTGGAATGTGGAAGAAGCTGACGGACATGATATAGAGAATTTGGAGGCAGCATTAAAAAGAGATAATCGAATGGGTATGCCAAGATTTGTTATTGCGCATACAATCAAGGGAAAGGGAGTATCGATTATGGAAAATAATCCGAACTGGCATTTTAAATTGCCTGGAAAACGTGAATTAAAAGTATTTAAGGAAGAACTGGGAATCAGTGATTCAGAATTGGAGTAATTATGCAGAGTGCTTATATCGGAAAATTAATGGAACTGGCACAAAAGGATTCTGAAGTGCTGCATATTCTAGCTGACAGCGGGACTGGATATGATGAGATGTTTAGGAGAAATTTTCCGGATCAGATCTATAATTTTGGAATTAGTGAAGAGAATATGGTAGCCGCAGCGGCTGGTATGGCAGCGGTCGGAAAGAAACCTTTTGTTTTCACTGCAGGGGCATTTTTGGTATATCGTTCGTTGGAATTTATACGCGATGATATTTGCTTCCAGAATCTAAACGTGAAGATTATAGGCATGGGAAGCGGATTATCCTGGAGTTCTCTTGGGCCGACACATCACACAACAGAAGACATTGGGGTGTTAAGGGCGATGCCAAACCTGATGATCTTATCTCCTGCAACGCCGCATCAGGTTGCAGAATGCTTACAGAATGCTTACGATCATGTTGGACCGGTCTACATGCGTATTGGAATGAATCATGAAAAGGAGTTTTTTGATGAAGGATACCGGATGTCGGTAAATCAAAGCGATAGGCTTAAGGAAGGAACTGATGTGACAATATTTGTAACCGGCAGCATATTGGAAGAGGTAGATCGGGCGGCAGACTTACTTAAAAGAGACGGGATCAGTGCGGCTTTGATAAATGTTCCTGTGATTAAGCCCTTTAATGAAGCTTATGTACTGGAAGAAGCGAAGCGTGTCAAAATGGTGGTTGCAGTGGAAGAACATAATGTGTACGGTGGGCTTAAAAGCATAATTGCTGAGACTGTAGCGGAAAATGGTTTAGGAGTGAAGGTAAAAGGTATTGGTATTAAGGATGTATTTGCAGCCGGATACGGAACGCACAGTGAAGTAAGAAAGGCAAACGGATTGGATGCTGACAGCATTTTCTGGGAAATAAAGAGGTATCTCACAGATGAATGAATTCACATTTTCTGAGATTACAGTAGGGATGAAGGAGACATTTACTCGAAAGATCACTTCGGATATGGAAGATATTTTCCGTAAATTATCAGGTGACGGGAATCCCTTACATAGCGATGATGAGTTTGCACTCGAGGTGGGAGAGGGAAAATTCCCTGGGCATGTTACGTTTGGGATGCTCACAGCATCATTTTATTCGACTTTAGCAGGTATGTACCTGCCTGGGAAATATAGCCTGATTCACAGTTTTGAAGAGTTGTCTTTCTTAAAACCTGTTTTTGCAGGAGATTTGCTGACAGTAGCAGGAGAAGTCTTTGAGAAGGAAGAAGCGTTCGGATTAATTCGGATAAAAGCTGTGATTCGGAATCAATATGGTAATATAGTTTCCAGAGCAAAAATGAAAGTATTAGTAATGAGGAGGAAATAATAATGACAAGAGAAGAAGTATATAAAAGGTTAAATGAAGTTTTTCGTGATGTTTTAGACGATGATACAATTGAATTGAACGATCAGACAGTAGCAGATGATGTAGACGGATGGGATTCTTTCGAGCATATTAATCTGGTGGTCGCAGTTGAAGAGGAATTTGCTTTTAAGATTCCGATGGGTAAGATTGTCACTATGAAAAATGTAGGAGAGATGGTTGACATTATTCTGGAACTTGGGGAATAGAATGAATCTTGTAAGTTTTGATTTTATTATTTTTTTGATAGTGGTGACAGTATTATTCTATACATTGAAAAGGCTGCAGAAATATATTCTTCTTTTTGCAAGTATCCTGTTTTACATCAGCATATCGGCAGTAAGTAAACCCAAGCTGATACTTCTTATTGGGTATGTAATCTGTGTGACATATATCGGAGCAATTCTGATTGAAAAGAGCAGGGGGCGGATAAGAAGCGCTGTGTTGGCTTTTACCATAGCAGCGCTTACAGCAGTTCTTGTAGTCTTAAAATATGCATATAATCTATGCTCGTTGTTTATGGAACTGTTGCGAATAGAAGGAAATGTTAATATTATGCAGTTTGCTTCTGTGATTGGACTTTCGTACTTTATTCTGTCAGCAATCGGTTATCTGATTGAAGTATTCTGGAAGTCTTATAGAGCAGAACGCAATGTATTTACAGTAGCATTATTTATTTACTACTTTCCGCAGATAATATCTGGTCCGGTTACAAGATTTCAGGAGATGCGAGAGCAGTTTGATACGAGAAGATCTCTGGAATATGATAACATTATGTACGGTCTTAGACGTATGTTATGGGGATATTTTAAGAAGTTGGTGATTTCAGAGAGATTTGGCATTATAGTGTCTTCTGTATATGACAGTTACGGAAATTACAGCGCGGCAGGGATTATTGGTGCAACGCTGGCGTATGCAATTCAGTTGTACACGGATTTTTCTGGATGTATGGATATAATCATAGGTGTGTCAAAATTATTTGGGATAAAATTGCCGGAGAATTTTAATGCGCCGTTTTTTTCAAAGAGTGTTCAGGAATTCTGGCAGAGATGGCATATTACATTGGGATTGTGGTTTAAGGATTATGTCATGTATCCGGTTCAGATTTCAAAACCGATGATAAGGTTGGGAAAGAAGTGCAAGAAAAAATTTGGGAAGAAAACAGGAAAGAAGATACCTTTTTATTTGTCGATGCTTGCTCTGTGGTTTCTCATTGGCGTGTGGCATGGAGGAACAGGTTATTATTTTATCGCTTCTGCTGTCATTCCTTATTTTGTTCTGATCGTCAGTGATCTGGCACAGCCGTTATTCGTTAAGTTGACGAAGGCTAGGATTAATAGAGCATGTTTTAGCTGGAGGTTATTTCAAAGTCTCAGAACGGTGATGATGATCTGTTGTTGTTGGATTTTTGTCTGTTCCAATGGAACGATGGCTGCGGTATCAGTATTCAGGCATATGGCAGAGGTTCCGGTTGCTTATACGTCGTTTGTATCAACATTTGAAACATTCGGGTTGACAGTTACAGATCTGCTGCTCATGATTTTAGGAGTATTGATTCTGGGCGTGGCTGATCATTTCCAATACAACGGTTCATCAATTACAGAGAAGCTGGATGAGCAGAACGGCGTATTTAGATGTCTGGTTATATATGCAGAGATTTTCTCCATTTTGTTTTATGGAATGGTAGGGACGTCTACATTTATATATTTTCAATTTTGAGGTACATAGTATATGAGAAAATGCAAATGGCTGAGGTTCTTGTTGGTTTCACCGGTTTTGTTTGTGTTGGTATTTACTAACTGCTATATTGATCCGGCAAATATTTTTCATGATTACAGCGAGGAGATCGCAGAATCAATTTTAAACGGAAAAGCAACATATTTTGAGAACACCAACGTAAATGAGAGGGAAATAAAACACAATCTTATTGTAAAAATGCCAAATAAAGTAGATTGCATAGCGGTAGGGCCAAGTCTTGTGATGGGAGTTCGTTCTGAGACTGTTGGATCAGATGTCTTCTATAATCTGGGACATAGCGGGGCGAATTATTACGATATATTAGCACAGTTTGGACTGATGGAACTCTATGGTAAGAGCGCCAAAAGAGTTGTTTTTTGTGTGGATTCTTATTTTTTTGATGATACTTTAATGGAGAGGCTTGGCGTGAATGACAGTCTTAAGAGATACGCGGACTATATGATAGATATCCTGAATAGAGAAGAGACAGAAAAACCGCAAGAAGGAAATATAAATGAAATCGAAACAAAAGTAAGACAACTGTTTTCTGTGACATATTTTCAAGCAGCTGTTGATTCGATTCAAGCAGCAAATTCATATGTAATCGACAGAGAAAGATGGGGAATTGTTGATGAGAATTTTGTCAATAAGTATTATATGCCGGATGCTAGCTGGGTATATGCAAAGTCTTATCAAAACAGAACAGAAGAGGATGTGAGAAGGGATTCTAAGGAATATGATATAGAACACCAGTTTTCTAAAGGAGAGTATGCCAGTGAGTATTGCAAGGAAATATTTGAAAAATTGATCAAATATTTGCTAGACAAAGGAACTAAGGTGGAACTGTATTTGTGTCCGTTGGCGCCGTCTTTGTGGAATCGGATTGATGCAAAAGAAACAGAATATCCTATCTTAGGAGAACTTGAAAATTATGCGATAAGTATTGCAAAAAAATATGATTTGAAGATAACCGGATCCTACAACCCATATAATCTGGATATGAAAGATGAAGATTTTTATGATGCAAGGCATGTGAGGCATGAAGTTTTAGGGATTTATTTTGACTTTGGCCCATGAAGCATTTGACTTGGATTAAAGGAGTATGACTTATAAACAGTTAGGAGATATTTTCCCAATATGCTGGGAAATAGTTACGAAACTAAATTAAATAGCAGTATTTGAGCTTGTGCAAACATCGTCTGCACAAGCTCGTATCATATTAGGACATGTTAACTGGCAGAATCGTCTCGGAGGATAATGCAGGCATCTTCACTCTGTTTTTGAATACGGTGCCTCCCACGAGTCCGGCTATGGAACCGCCAAGTACGGCAAAAGTAAGTGCGAGTACCACCTTAAGCGGCGGATTGAATGCAAACGGAGCCATAAGCCCGGGGATCGGAGATGCAGTTCCGGGCGCGTTATTAACGATATGGAACGCTGCGGCAGAGATTCCGGCAAGCCCTCCGCCGAAGAAGTTAGAACAGTATATAGGAATCGGGTTGGCGGTAATGATGTCTGCCTGTGTCAGCGGTTCCAGCATAACTGCAATAACATTGCTTCTGTCTCCGAATTTTAATTTGGCAAATATAAGTCCGTTGGTAAATGAACCGCCCACGCAGGCGATCGCGGCGATCCCCATGGCAAGTCCTTCTAGCCCGAGCATAGCGGTCAACGCCATAGAACTTAACGGAGAGGTACAGATCATCTTGATGATACCGCCGAGAAGGAAGCCCATGACGATAGGGGACTGTTCAGTAGCGGCGGAGATGGTGTCTCCGATGCGGCTCAGGATGATATTCACGGCCGGATTGACAGCAAGAACGATCAGGTGTGACAGAGGAGCGATGATCAGCGCGCCAAGGATGATATTCAGTCCCTCCGGCAGTTTCTTTTCGATGATCGGTGAGATCAGACCGATTATGTAACCTGCGATAAAACCGGGCAGGATTCCGTAGCCTCCGACAGCGACGCCGGCAACGACGGCGAATACCGGGTTAGCACCCATGCAGATCGGAACCATCATGGCGGCAGCGACACCGCCGAGACCTCCTGAAGTCTCGCCTACAGTACGGAAAAAGTCGATGCCCATCAGATCCCCGGTGATGTATTTGTGGACTGCTTCGACAAGGAAGGTGGCGATTGCGGCATTTGCCATACCGGACATAGCGAGCTGGCCTTTTGGCATCTTCAGGCTGAACAGTGAAAAACCGGCAAGTGTGATCAGCAGTAATCCGACTCCAGATAAAATAGTTAACATAGACATACCTCTCTTTTTTAATTATTTGTTTTTTCATTAAATGACATCTGTTATTGATAGAATGAATATAAATCTCTGGTTTCAAAAAGTTTCAGACTGTATCAAAATTGATAAAAAAAATAACAGTATCAGATGAATTTTGTGAAATGTCACAAAATAAAGCAAATGATACTGTTAAATATGCCGAGACTTGAGCCCCATACTTGCAGGGATATTGGAATCGGGCGGAGCGCCGGTACAGCGTTGCGTCATCTCTGGCTGTAGGCCGTCAAAGCATTCAGAAAGTTTTTGATCTTGACGTTGCCGTGTTTATCGCTCCTGCCGCGGATAAAATCCATTTCCTTACGGACTTGTTCAAAGTTATACAGAGTGTTGGAGTATTCGGTGAATATTTCATTAGAATAATCCTCTATGCCCAGATGTGCCAGATTCACAAGACCGGCGGCGGCAGCGCGGCGGATTCTCTGTTCCATTGATTTGGGAGAATCACAGAAGCGGCTGCAAAGTTCATGCAGAGTTGTGTCATCTAAATGTACATGATTGGCGGTCATATATTCTGCCACGGTGATGATGTCTTTGCTTCCGAGAACTCCGATAATCCCAAGCCGCTGCAGGATATTGGCGAGGACAGAGGATGAGGAGCTGGCAGGTGCAGCGGCGGGTGACGCTTTAGCAGGCTGTTTTGGCATAGTATCTTCAAGGAAAATATTCTGTATGCGATTCATAGTACGGCGCATGGAGAGATTTTCCTGGATTTTGCGTATGACAGATTCAACCTCTATGCTGTTAATGGGCTTCTGGATAAAGAATTCAACTCCGGCTTCATATGCGGAGGCTACCATATCCTTGGAAGTGACCTGGGAGAGCATGATAAACGCGGCATCGGGAAGAAGCGGACGCATCTGTCCGACAAGAGTGATCCCATCCGTATCTGGCATAAGGAGGTCGACAATGATGATATCCGGAGTGAGGGCGGAGATATCTTCGAGGGCATCCTGTGCATTTCCGGCTCCTCCGCACACGCTTCCAAGCTGTTGCTCTGTAATAATGATCTTTAAAATATTTCGTACATTTTTGTCGTCGTCAATGAGATAAAAATTCATATGTATCCTCTTTTTTGTGTGTTTTAGTGCTACATCCGGCCAGAAATCGGAGTGCAGAATATTTTCAGGAAAAATATTCTTCTGGTATCCATATCATAAATGACGTCTGTCCTGGAATCGAGATCAGTTCAATACGGCCTTTGAGCTGCTCCTCAACCAGATCCTTTACCAGATTAAGTCCAAGTCCCCGGTTGATCTCTCCGGTAACATGATTGATCTTGGTTGAGAAACCGGTCTTGAAAACTTCTGATATATATTCTTTGGGAATACCCGGTCCGTTGTCGGTAACCGTAAACAGATAGAAAATGCCGGTCTCGTTGGAGGAATCCTTTGTCAGTGTGATATTGATTGCAACTCTGAGTCCGGTTTGGGCTTCTAAGGCATTTACAGACAGATTACGGAAGACCGACAGGAGAGCATAATGATGCTCGGTGTATAGGTTTTCCGTGCATGAGTATGTAAAATCAAGAATTTTTCCATGTTCTGATCCGGCAAGCCTAAGGGAATCTTCTAGCAGATGGAAAATATCATTCAGATACATTCCGTCGGATTGAAGTTCCTGGTCGAGTGTCTCGGAAATCCCGCGCATGATCAAAAAGTATTCCTTCTTGATCTCGTGAATATCCTTTGCTACAGAGAGTGCCTGGGTATGAAGGGGATCGTCCGGCAGGAGTTCTTTGAGAGTCCGGTATAACTGGTAAGCAGTGCTCATGGTTTCTTCGATCAGAATCGTATTCTTCTGCATCCAGACAACTTCTCCGTTAAGCTTGGAAATAAGAAGAAGCAGACGTTTATAGCGTTCCTCATGCTCTTGTTTCAGAAGGAATAGACGGTACTGTCTGAAGATCGCCAGGATGCATCCTATGATAAGGACTCTGAGCAGGGCGACCAGAAGAATACCGGTCTGTGCCTGAAGGTTAAGTGCGCTGTCTCCAAGCCTTAGAAGCAGTTCCGAGAAATTCGCTCCGTAGTCAATGAAGATAAGTAGAAGGAGGAACTGCCGGGTATGTCTGCGGAAATCGGGGCATAGCCGGGTATATATGAAGAGAAACAGTCCGTAGCAGAGATAGAAGAGAATCTCAGGCCTATAGGCAAGATACATCTTATCTATATGTCCGTGCTGAAACCAATAGAGCGATAGCCGCACAAGATAGGTGCCGGCGGCGGAGCACACTGCTGCCGGAAGTAGCGGAAAATCTTCCGTCATGAATAGCAGGACAGAAAAACAGATGATACCGGTCGATATCTTAAAATCAGCGATGAATAAGTTTATGGCAAATTGTGCGGCAAAGACGGTAATAAGGCTGTATAACAAAGTTTTTTGAATATAAATTTTCATTGGCGGCTCCAGTATGGATATCTGTTGGGGATGGCAGTTTGTGCGGGATTTTTGTTTTCAGGCAGGAGAAGGAGAACGGGGAGGAAGCAGATGTTTAGAGGGCTTGCGCTCTTCTGATACGGCAGTGGATATCCCATCCGTGCTGATGAACAGTACATCCGCTGCGCGAAAAAATAGTGTGCTGACCGCATTATATTCAGCCAAATTAAGCAGATTGATTAAGCTGCGCTTTGACTAACTGCATCTCAGTTTCAAGATGGGTGACTCTGAGAAGGAGTAATTCCTTCTCGTTTTCAACTTTTAGTGCATCGTTAAGCTTACGATTTAGATCAAGATGTCCCTCGGCAATAATCTTAATGCCGCGGTTTGTTTCATTCTCTAATGTAAGTTCAATGCGTGACAGCCGATTATCTGAACTCTGAGTTTCATGCCTGAGAAATTGTGTATCATCCTTAAGAACCAGTACATCATTTTGAAGTTCATGAAAGCCATCCTTAAGAACCAATACATTATCTTGAAGCTCGTGAAAACCATCCTGAAGAATATGCACGTTACCTTTAAGAATTGCCACATCATTCTTAACGTCGTATACGTCATCTTTAAGAATGACCACATCATTCTTAACGTCGTGCATGTCATCTTTAAGAATGACCACATCGCACTGAAGCGCATGAAAGCTATCCTGAAGAATATGCACATCATCTTTAAGAATTACTACATCATTCTGAAGTTCATGAAAGCCATCCTGGAGATCATGCACATCATCTTTAAGAGTTACGACATCATCCCTAAGAACCAGCACATTATTTTGAAGTTCATGAAAGCCGTCTTGTAGCCCATGAACATCATCTTTAAGAGTTATGACATCATCCCTAAGAACCAGCACATTATTTTGAAGTTCATGAAAGCCATCCTGAAGCCCATGAACATCATCTTTAAGAGTTATGACATCATCCCTAAGCTCATGAAAGCCGTCTTGGAGCCCATGCACATCATCTTTAAGAATTATCACATCATTTTTAACCCCTTGTACATCATCTTTAAGGTCTTTAGTATCTTTCCGCAGTGTTGTTACATTATCATTTATCATATGTATATCGTTTTTGATAGGCTGAAGTAAATTAGCAATTGCATTTAAATCATCGTTTGTTAATGCCACCTGATCACCTCTCTTACGATTATACAGTTGTTTAGTTAGCTTGTATTATATCATGGCTGAATCGGAAAGTCTATCGTCTATACTGTAAAAGCCTTATATTAAATTTCCAGAGAAAAAACTTTGAAAATGATATGTTTATCTGTATTTTCATATGATATTCTCATTTATAGAATTTGTTTAGAATTTATTTGCAGGATTTCCCGGGTGATTCTGCAGGAGAAATGAGGTGTGAAAATGGAGATGATAGAGGTTTGGAATTTAAAAAAGGGTTACAGGATTGCGAGGAAGAGTACAGGAATAATGGGTAATCTCAGACATCTGGTCATGCCCAGATACGATACCTTAGAAGCTGTGAGAGGAATCTCTTTTCGCATTGAAGAAGGAGAGAGCGTGGCGTTTCTGGGCCTGAACGGTGCGGGCAAATCTACGACCATCAAGATGCTGACCGGAATTATGAAGCCAAGTGAAGGGACGGTCAGAATCATGGGCAGGGATCCCTTCTCTAACCGGATAGACAATGCCAGAAGGATCGGGGTGGTCTTTGGGCAGAAGACGCAGCTATGGTGGGACATTCCGGTGATTGAGACGTTTCGTCTGCTTAAGCATATCTATGATATCCCGGAACATCAGTATTCCCGGAATATGGACAGATTCAGCGATATTCTGGGGCTTCATGAGTTCTTGTCACAGCCGGCAAGGAAGTTATCTCTGGGACAGCGGGTGAGGGCAGATCTGGCGGCGTCTTTGATCCATGAGCCGCCGATTCTCTTCCTGGACGAACCGACGATCGGTGTGGATGTGACGGCGAAGCAGAAGATATATGAGTTCCTGAAGGAAACGAACAGAGAGAAGAAGACGACGATATTACTCACCAGCCATGATATGAAGGATTTGGAGTCGATCTGCCAGAGGTTGATCATACTGGAAAAGGGGAAGATTCTATTTGATGATTCGATTGATCAGCTTCTTGGGAGATACGGTGATGAACTGACGCTGGAGGAGATCGTGATCCGGCTGTTTGAGCATGACGCAGGTATTTGCCAAGGGGAATGACCGATGCTGTACGCGGATATCAGAATGAAGACGGAGGTAGATATGAAGAAATATCTTGCTTACATAAGGTGTGGATTTTTGGAGGGCTGTGCATATCGGAGCACGTTTATTACCGGTATGCTGGCGAATTTTATTCAGGCGGTCGTGCTGTATTATGTGTGGAAAAGTATCTTTGCATATCAGGAGATCGTCAACGGATATACATGGGAGATCATGAAGCAATATGTATTTGTTGCCTTTTTGTGCAACAGTGTGTTCTCTATGGGATTTGAGATGGGTATTGCGGAGCGTATCGTAAAAGGCGATATTATACTGGACTTGTTAAAGCCGTTGTCTTATAGAGGAACACTTTTTTTCCGTATGCTTGGAACGGCGGGATTAGAATTTGCGGCGACCTTTGTGCTGGTCGGGAGCGTATATCTGGCGGTAAATGGAGTCAAGTTCTTAAGCGGAATCCGAACGGTGCTATTTCTTGTCTCGCTGTTTCTCGGTATGGGGGTGAAATTCTGTATTCAATATATCTTTTCGCTTCTCTGCTTTTATACTGATAATTCTTATGGGGTGACGAAGGCGAGGGAGATACTTACTAATTTTTTCTCAGGAGCGCTGATCCCGTTGGCAATGTTCCCGGGGATCTTAAGGGAGATCGTGAATTATCTTCCTTTTAAGGGGATCATATACACGCCGTGCTGTATTTTCATTGGAACGCTGTCGTTTGGGGAAAGCATTGTCGGTATATCTCTGCAGATCGCGTGGATTATCGGATTAGGATTGTTGGGAACCCTGTTAGGAAAGAAAGCGTTCGGCGTGATCTCCATGTATGGAGGCTGATTGTCTGATGCGGTGTGTATACTAAGAAGGGCATACTAAGAAGGATGTGGATTATGATGAAAAAATACGGAACATATATTAAACTTTATCTGTTGTTTCAGGTGCAGAATATCAGGTCTCTTGCGCAGTACCGGACAGATTTTCTCATGATGGTTTTCTTTACGTTGTTTTCTCAGGGATGCAATCTTGGGCTGATCTGCATTATATACAGCAATATTCCCCAGGTCGGGGGATGGACGATGTGGGAGATCTTTCTGCTCTATGGATTCCTGCTGTTTTCTGAGGGATTTATCAATTTCTTTTTTCAGGGAGCATGGAAGATCACGAATATGATTCATATGGCGGATCTGGACAGGTTTCTGGTCAGGCCGGTGCCTGTTGGGCTTCAGCTTCTAACGGCGAAGATTGATTTTGACGGGCTGAATAAGATGGTGATTGCCGCTGCAGTTCTTATAACAGGATTTGGAAGATGTGAAATCCAATGGAATGCGATGAAGGTCATACTGCTGTTTGTCTTTTTGGCGGAGGCGTGTATAATAAGGGTGTGCATGATATGGATCGCCAGCTGCGTTTCCTTTTGGATGGAAGGGAAGAGGAACAGCCTGAATTATTTTGTGATCTCATTGGGAGAGATGGCAAAGTATCCGATGGTGATCTATCCTCCTGTCTTCCAGGGGATATTCGGATATCTGATCCCTTATGCGTTTGTCAGCTTCTATCCGGTCGGATATCTTCTGGGCAAGAGCAAAACAGAGACAGGGGCGTTGTGTATCCCGCTTTTTTGCATAGCGATGCTTGCAGCATCCTGCATGGTGCTGAAATCGGGGCTGAAGAATTATGAGAGCAGCAGCTATTAATAGACTATGGTTTGGGAATTTTTGTTCTGATGAAGAAGCCAATTCGTATTTTTATGAAAGGGAGCAAGATCTTTGTCGCCAATAGAATGTGATATACTTCGGAATATAGTGTTGAATTTATTTTGAATGGAAAAAAGAGAATGAAATCCCGGCAAAGATTATAAGTAAAATGAAAAGTAGTGATAAAATAAGGTGTACTACGGATTGTATACTTTTATTATTTGCGCTGGTTGTTGTGTCTGATAAAGGAGCTTTTTTAGTTATATCGGTTATTGCTTGTTTTGTTCCTGAGATCATATTCACCGTTGCAGATAGTATCGTTCAGGATTATATTATTTCTGAATACAGAGCCACTATGCTATCGGTTGTTTCCATGGTGCGCACGGGCATAACTGCAATCTGCTACGGAGGTATAGGGATTATGTTTGATAAAGTATCAGTAAAATTGTTTTTACTATAAGTTAAGAAAAGATGTTGGTTAGCCGGCAGACCTCGCTTACCCCTTCTTCCTGTAAGCAGTAGGCGACAATCCGTAATAGGACTTAAATACAGCGGAGAACTGAAACGGATTGGCATATCCCAGCGATTCGGCTATCATGGATACGGAATGATCTGTCAGGAATAAAAGCATTGCGGCCTGAGCCATACGGATGGAGCGCAGATAATCACTGGGCGTCTGTCCGTATGTCTTTTTGAAGACGGCGCACAGATAGTTGGGATGGATGTTCAGCGAGGCGGCAACATCCTGCATCTTGATCGGTTCATTGTAGTGGGCGTCTATGAATGCTTTTGCCTTAAGCGCCGGAGAAGCTTCGGCAGGCTTGGCGAAGTCCTCCGGAATCTGGAAGCTTAAAAGGCTGGAGAAGAAGTCAAGCATCCGGCTGTTGGCTTGCAGAGAATCGGAGAGCCTGAGTATGGTGGTAAACTGTTCTCCGGGGAAATCGGCTCTGTCATACTGAGTGTATTCGGATATCCGCCGGTCGGTTACGGAGATTATGGACAGAAGATTTTTCTCGACCTCATTTGCAGGCATTTTAAATTGTACGACGTTCTCATCCTGAAACAGCAGGGTGAGGAAGGGATTGGCGGTATTGATATAGAAGCCGATCCAGCCGTACTTCCAGGGGTCTGACAGGGAGGCGTAGTATTTGGCGGGAACCCCGGCAGGGATGTAGAATGCCTGTCCGGCGTGTACATTGATTAGCTTGTGATCCAGTTCGAGGAAGCCGTTCCCTTCTAATACAAAGTGGATCAGATGATAAGGGTTCGATTGAAAGCTGTTGGTATACCCAGGGGCACATTCCTGTATTCCGCAATGGTTAAGCTGGATAGAGAATTTATTCACGTTAGTTCTGTCCAGGAAAATGTCTCTGTTTCCAATCATGATGATCACCTTTCCGCATGTATGATTCTTACCCTTAGTGCTATTATAAGGCTGAACCGGGTTGATTTCAAGCGTCAGGGCATTTTCTTATTTGTTTCTTCTTGAAAGCTTCTTATCCGATACTTTTGGTTGTATTATTCCAGCAACAGTGTTAATATTAATGAGGATCAAAGTAAAAAATAAAAATTTTTAAATATAATGCAAGGATATACGGAGCACAATCGTATTATAAGTATAACAATATAAAATATACATCAATTGCGGGAGGGTTATCAAGCAAATGAAAAAAAAGGTTGTATTTGGAGTAGCAGGAGTATTATCGCTGGTCATGGGAACATCTGTGTTTGCGGCTGATTTTTCGAATGGGTATATGAGCAGAATGCCGCTGCATCATTTTGGAGCATCTTCATATATGGATGTGTCGAGGAATTGTATCAGGCCGGCGTCAGGGATCGGTCTGGCGGAGAGATGTGATTTGGGTAACTGCAATTTCATAGACGGGAACTGGGTCGGAGGCTGCGGGAACTATGTAGATGAAGACCAGAACGGAGTCTGTGACAATTACACGAATTCAGGCTACGGCGGGGCAGGTTCCCAGGCGTCGGGTTCGGTCAGCGCAGGTAACGGCGGGGCAAGCAATTATGTAGCTTCAGAACCGGTCTACAGTGAGCCGACGTACAGTGAACCAGTCTACACGGAGCCAGTCTACACGGAACCAGTTTACAATGATACGAACAATTATGCGGGTTCTGGCTATGGCGGCGCATGCTATAACTGGCAGGACAACAGCGGTTACGGCGGCGGACACCATGGCGGCGGACATCACGGCGGCGGAAGAGGATGCCGCTGGTAAGCGAAGGTGCATAGGGTATCAGCAAAGGGCAGCGGCAATAACGGCCGCTGCCTTATTTGCCATGGCGGGATCAGGATGTACTAGGGGTATACCAGAGAAATAAGCAGGAGGCAATGTGCTATGCGGAGTGAGTCAGAGATTAATCATGCCGTGGAGACGTATTCGGATATGATTCGGCGCGTCTGTTTTTATCATCTGAAAAATCAGGCGGATACAGAAGACGTATTTCAGAACGTTTTCTTAAAATATATGCTGTCGAGCGAACATTTTTACGACAGTGAGCATGAAAAAGCATGGCTGCTCCGCGTATCCATCAATGCTTGCAAGGACTACCTGAAGAATTTTTTCAGACGCAATGTAGTTCCTCTTGAGATGCTGAATGAGACGGAAGCGGGAGAGTACGAGAACGATCATGAAGTCTTAGAGGCGGTTCTGTCACTTCCGGTCAAATATAAGGACGCCGTTTACCTGCACTATTATGAGGGATACTCGGCGGCTGAGATCGGGAACATACTTGGAAAGAAGGAAAACACCGTGTATTCGCTGCTCTCCAGAGGGCGGATGCTGTTAAGAAAGAAGCTGGGAGGTGATGGATTTGACGAATAGAATACAGAATGCATTTGACAATATCAAGGCAGACACCCGGCTTAAGGAGTCGACAAAGCAGTTTTTGTATGATAAGAGAAGCGGGAAGAGACCTGTTCGGCAGAAACAGACATTGAGATACGCAGCTTCCGTGATCTGTGCGGTACTGATCTTTGCAGCGGGCGCGGCGGGATATTCTTGGATTCGGATTCCGGTATCTTATGTGAGTATTGATGTCAATCCGTCCATAGAGCTTGGGCTGAACCGTTATGACAGGGTCGTATCGGCCAAGGCGTACAATGCAGAAGGGGAAGCGATCTTGGATGAATTGTCTCTGAAGTGGAAGCGATATACGGATGCTTTGCACGCGGTGCTGGAGTGTGAAGGTATGAGCGCGTATCTGACGGGAGGGGAAGAAGCCGTCCTGGCAGTGGCGACAGACCATAACCGAGGAAATGAGCTGGAGAAGGGTGTAAGATACTGTGCAGGACATATGAGTCATAACTGCCATAACGTCTGCGTGGATCTGGATCTGGTATCTATGGCGCATCAGTGCGATCTCTCAGTCGGCAAATACTATGCGTATCTTCAGTTGGCAGCGTATGACAGCTCCGTTACTGCGGATGACTGCAGGGAGATGAGTATGGCCGAGATCTGGGAGCGGATCAGCGGATATGAACAGGCGGGCGGCGCCGGGAATGATGATGGTTATGATGAAAATGAGAATCCGGGCGGATGTGACAGAGAAGCCTATGATCAGAATTCCGAGGATATGCCGTCCCACAAGGGGAGGCATCATCGGAACAAAGGACACTCGAACAGGTGACGGTAACCTGTGCTGGCGCTTCGCGGATCAAAGGACGGTATCGTCCCGCAGAGAGTCGATCAGGCTGCTTTCTAGCACCTTCTTTGCGCCGATATGATATGCCAGCGCAACGAAGCCGAAGATCGCCAGAACGAATGTCAGTATCGGAAGAAGCGGTGCTTTTCTAAGGAAAAGCATCGGTTCGATGTAACTGATCTTAAGGAAGAGTGCAACGGTTAAGACGGTGACAGGCAGGGTAATGAGCAGCGGGCGGCCTGCGATCACAAGAGCTTCAATGCGAAAGATCTTCTTCATTCCCGCCGGAGTCAGTCCAACGGACAGATACCGGGCGAACTCGCGTTTTCTCAGGCGCACGAACCCGAGCGTATAGGAGAAGATATTCCCAATACCGATAATGGCGGGCAGGATGCAGAAGATGCTAAGGATTGCCTGCATTCCGCTGAACATACTGTCGTTGCTGCGTTTATCCTGAATCCGGTTTTCGATCTCGGTATCATAGGAAGGGCTAAGAAGCTCTGTTAAGTTTTCTTCTATCGTATTCAATTCTACGTTTAACTTATCGGTTCCGTCAGGTTCCGTCAGTTTTCTCCTGTCTGCTGCCAGAATTCGGATGTAAGTGTCATTTTCCAGGAGGACAGAGCCGTCCTTGATCTCTTTCCATAGAGATACGGGTATAAAGTGTACCAGTTCATACAGATCCAGTGTCCCGTATTCTTCTCTTAGAACAGGAACCTCCTGGGTACAGGCCAGTACGGGGAGTCTTAGCTCCTGGCTTTCGGCCCGGTCTTCTGATGAAGATGGAAACGTCAGAAGAGAATAAGGCTTTGTTCCCGTAAGGTAAGGCAGTATGCGCCGCTTGCGGAAGTTTGGTTCTGCCGGATCCTGAATCAGATTCCGAATCACTGCGCCGTCTAACCGGGGAGTAGTCCCGATCTGCCGGCAGTATTCCAGAAAGCTTGCATCATCCAGGATCATGATAGGGGCATTGACGGTCCATGATTCAGAATCGGAAGATACATATTCTTCTTTTGCATAGTCAAAACCGCCGGCCGCAAGCAGCTCTTCGCTTAGTTCATCTGCTGCGATCCGGCATTTGGCGGCGGCTTTTTGGTATACGGCGCTGCTTTCTATGCCGGAGATCTTCTGTACGGCTTCTGTCTCTTCAAATGTATCGATATCCGTATCCTTCACGGTTACCATGACGTCCCACGCATCCTGATATTTCGCAAAATATGTCTCCTCCTGGCTGATCGCTGTAATCGTGAAAAAGCACAGCATCAGAAAGAACGCCAGAAAAGAGAAGATCAGGGACATTGTGGCGGTGCGCAGGGAGCTCTTTTGAGCTTTCAGTGCATTTCCGGCAAGCTCTCCCTCTGTTTTGAACAGGAATGATAGGATGCGGGAATTCCTTTTGCGCTTCAAATGGAGTTCTCCGGTATTTCGGATGGCTTCTAAGGGCGTCAGTTTACTCATCTTCCAGGCCGGAATCCATGCGCTGATCCACACGGTAGCGGCAGAAACCAGAAGGGAGATAAGAAGTATCAGCGGATGATAGGCAAAGGGCAGGACCAGCCGCTGTTTGATATCTGTCAGCATAAGATCGATCCCTTCAAGGATCCCCATGCTGACTGTGATCCCGAGCACGGTTCCGGCTGCGATCGGTACGGCGCACAGCGCGGCGGCTTCCTGCAGGAGGCAGGTGCGGATCTGTCTGGGAGAGGCTCCGATGCTGGCAAAGATACCGAATTGACGGATCCTTGTATGCATTGTCACTGCAAAGGCATTGTGAATGATCAGGATCAATGACAGGCAGGAGATCCCCATGATCGCTGTATAGAATGGGAATACCCAGCGCAGGGCAGAATCATCGGGGTCGCGGATCAGATACAGGTTCAAAAGTGAATGGTGGCAGGAGACGGCATTGGCCGGAAGTCCTGCAAGCTTGGCGATCCGGGGCATATCGTCGGGAATGGTTCTCATATTTTTAAAGTACACATCTACTACGACATCCGGCCCGGCGGATAGTTCTTCGTTGATGACGGCCTTTTTAACATTGGCGTAGCTCTGGATAACATGCAGCATGTCCGTATCGACCGCGCCGGTGACGCGGCCCTGCCAGTCGCCTTCTTCTCTTTTGAGATGTTCCAGCTCATAGACCCACAGATTATAGAATAAACTGCATAACAGAGACAGAAGCAGCGCGCAGATCAGCGCGGCTATCTTCACGGAGAGGGTAAGGGTGCGGTTATTCCTGATGTAATTGGATGAGTAATCTTTCCACATGGCTGTTACCTCCTTTTCTCGTCATGAATGATGCGGCCGTCCTCTATGGTTATGATGCGGTCAGCTTCCAGCGCGGCCTTTTCATCGTGGGTAATGAGTACGATGGTCTGATTCAGACTGCGGTTGGAGAGTTTCAGCATATCGAGGATCTCCCTGGAGTTCTTCCGGTCCAGGTTCCCGGTCGGTTCATCTGCCAGAAGCAGGGCGGGGCGGTAGATCAGGGAGCGGGCGATGGCGGCACGCTGCTGCTGTCCGCCGGACAGTTGGTTAGGCAGCGCTTCCAGTCTGTCGGCGATCCCCAGAGTATTTACGATCGTATCAAAATATTCCTGATCCGGCTTCTTCTTATCCAGAGAAAGGGGCATCAGGATATTTTGGCGGACGGTCAGTGTCGGGATCAGATTATAAAACTGGTAGATCAAGCCCACCTTCCTGCGCCGGAAGACGGCGGAATCCGTCTGATTTAAGGAGGAGATATCGGTTCCGTCGATCAGTACCCGTCCTTGTGTCGGTTTGTCCACACTGCCGAGAATATGAAGCAGCGTGGATTTACCGGAACCGGAAGCCCCTACGATCGCAGCAAATTCTCCCTTTTCTATCGTCAGGTCGATCTGGTTCAGGGCGATGATTTCATTTCCGCCGCATTGATATACCTTCCTTACACCTTCGCATTTTAAGATCTCCATAATTGCTGTCTCCTTTCGAACATCATACAATTTAATTATACCAGAGGAAAGTGACAACTCGGTGACTGCTCTATAGCGTCTTTATAAAAATGAATATCAAAACAAGCGCCGGCGTCCGGCAGATTATATGCAATGATCGTTCCGTTCTGGCCCTCAATGATCGCTTTGGCGATAGACAGGCCGATCCCGATCCCGCCGGTCTTCCTGTTCCTTCCGCGGTAGAATCTTTCAAATAGACGGGGAAGGTCTTCTGCGGCGAATCCGCTTCCGGTGTCCCATATCCGAATCTGTGTATAGAGGGGATTCTGTCCGTAGGAGCAGCGGACAGTCCCGCCGGGCGGAGTATGCTCCAGACAGTTTTTAAGGAGATTTAGGAGGGCTTCCATCGTCCATTCCGGATCGGCGCAAATGCTTATAGAATCAGAACCTTCGGATTGGTCTGCCGCTGTGTCAGAGCATTCTGTCTGGAAGGAGATATCGGCCCTGGAGAATAATTCCTGAAGATGATCGGCTGCAAGCATCAGAAGGGTATAGACGCCGATATTGCGTCTTACCAAGGTAAATGTCCCGGATTCGATACCGGACAGCGTCAGCAGGGATTCTGACAGATGGGTCAGCCGTTGAAGCTGAAGCCGGATCTGCTCTAAGTGTTCGGGGGACGGACTGCAGCGCATCATCTGAGCGGACAGGGAGATAGAAGTGATGGGAGTCTTGATCTGATGGGCGATGTTAGACAGATTATCCGCGAAATGCTTCCTGGCTCTTAACGCGGCGTCTCTGGTCTGCCGAAGCTCGGTCACCGTCTTGCAGATCTCATCCTGCAGCTTGGAATACTCTGTTTCGCCTGCAGCTTCGAGGATGCTGTATTTTCCGGTATTTACTTTTTTAAGGTAATCGGTCAGGAAGCTTATGGCGGCGGTCTCTTTTTGCTTCTGAACAAGGAGAGCGGCGAGAAACAGTATTCCACCGGTTAAAAAACCGGCAATTACAAATACACGGCTGCCAAGGACGGCAGAATGTAAGAAATGCGAGGGTTCATAGCCGAAAGACAGAAGTATATTCTCGTCCTCCAGAAGTACAGGGCGGTCCGTATATCCTTTTAAAGCGGATAGCACGGCAAGCTTCGTCTCTGCACCAGGATCCCCGTTCAGGATAGCCTGGCAGACCGCCCCTAATTCCTGAAAATATGCGCGGCTGTAATAATCGGTCAGCAGCAGGGCTGTCACGGCGGTGGCAAACAGGCTTGCCGCCAGCGCAAGCCCGGTCGGTATCAGGATAGTTTTCTTCTTATTCATATCGGATCCTCCATTCGGTAGCCGATGCTTCGGACTGTTTTGAGGCAAGACGGCTGAGATAGCTTCTTGCGCAGGCGTTTCATGGTGACGGTGAGAGTATTGTCATGGACATAGTTACCGCGGATGTCCCAGACGCTTTCCAGCAAATTCTGCCTTGTCACGGTTCTGCCTTTGTTCTGCAGCAGATACAGGAGGACCTGATATTCGGACGGGCTTAGACGGATCTCCTGCGCATCGCAGAAAACCTGCATCTTCTGCCTGTCCAGCGATACAGCTCCGCAGGACAGATACCGGCCCGAGACGTCTCCGGTTCGCCGCAGCAAGGCGGTGATGCGGGACAGCAGAACTTCCAGCTCAAAAGGTTTTGTTACATAATCGTCCGCACCGGTTTCGAATCCAGAGACGATATCCCGGGAGTCGTTGCGGACCGTAAGGAAGATGATCGGAAGATCCTTGAAATTGGCGCGGATCCAGCGGCATAGCCGGCTGCCGTTTCCGTCCGGCATGTTCCAGTCTATCAGGATCAGCGAAGGGCACATACGCCGAAGAGCCTGTTTCGTCTCAGCGACCGTAGGCAGTATAGAGACCTTATATCCGTGCATCCCAAGGAATTCACGGACGGCCCCGGCAATAGAATTATCATCTTCCGTATAGTAAATATGAATCATTTTGACGGCCTTTCCTAGTAAAAAATTGTCAAAGCTGCGTGTCAGGAGCCGCTGGATTTGTAGTGCCTTACGCCGAATTTCCAGAATAGAAGGGCGGGGATCAAAAACCAGCATGCCAAAAGGGGCAGGAACATCAGGAGGCGGTTCGTACTGCGCCCCAGTATATACAGCAGGGGATAATACTGGATCAGTGCGTAAGGAATGAAGAAGGTCGTAAACAACAGCATCTTCTCTCCGTATACGCCCATGGGATATTTGCCGAATTCTCTGGCTCCGTCCGTAAATATATTCATAATCTCCAGACTCTCCAACGTAAAGAAGCACAGTGCGGCATAGATCAGGAACAGCGCGGTAAAGACCGCGGTTCCGCCGATCAGCATGAAGATGACGGTGAGGACCTTAGAGAAGTTCCAGGCAACGCCGCTCTTGGCTATCCCGTATATGAACATCATGACGGCCTGCAGTATTCTGCCGAACCGGGTGAGCTCGAATTCGCTTCCCAATACCTGAATGATCTCATTCTGAGGACGTACCAATATTCTGTCGAACTCCCCGCTTTTTACTATCTTCGAGAATCTGTCGAATCCCCTGGCAAACACCTCTGCCAGGGAGAATTCCATCAGCATTACCGCAAAGCACAGCAGCACCTCGCTGTAAGTGAAGCCTTCTACCCTGGAGAATCTCTGGAACATGAAGAAGATTCCGAGAAAGGCGGTAAAAGATACCAGGAATTGCCCGAACGCGGTCAGGAAAAAGGAAGTCTTATACTGCATCTTACAGCGGATGTTGATGGATACATAGCGGCAATAGAGACGGATGGCTGCGATCTTCTGCGTCATACGATCAACCTCCTTGTACAGTCACACGTTTTTGCGCCGCATGACAGAGCGTCTTCCCTGCGGCTGTGACAACGATCAGCCAGAATATCTGCAGAAAAACTGCCTTTTGCATCTCGTGACCGCTCATACTTCCGCTGTAGATCCGAAGAGGAACATTCTGCATGGCGGCAAAGGGCAAAAGCTCCATGACCGTCTGTAGCTTTGCCGGGAAGAAGGGGAGAGGGATCAGCGCTCCGGCAAAAAAATCCGTCATGGAAGTAAATATCATCTGAAGTCCGACAGGCGATATGGTAAAAAAGGCCAGTATATAGATCAGCACACAGAAGGAAACGGTCATTGCCAGTCCTAAGAGCAGCGTGATCAAAAACAGGATAAAATGCTTCGGGCCTGCAGGTGCGCAGATTCCGTAAGGATAGGGCAGGAACGCCGCTACGATCAGAATAGGGAAGCATCTTAATACTGCCCGTGATAAACGAGTAGCGATACTTCTGGAAAACCACATGCCGTAGATATCGACCGGACGGCATAGCTCGTATGCAATATTTCCGTTTACGATGGCGTCAAAGATCTCCTGCTCTGTCATCCATGTGGCAAAAAGGGCGAGAAACGCCTGCTGAAGCCATAGATAGGAGGCTGTGGATGCCAAACTCATGGGGAAGGCATTCTCATCCGCCCGGTAGAATGCCGCAAATATCATGATTTCCATGAATCCCCATGCAAACTGGGTCGCGACTCCGCCAAAAGCGGCCGCCCTGTATTGAAGGTTCATGGTGAACCTTAGCCGAAAGAAAGATAAATATTTTTTCATGTCCGCAATTCTCTTTGATATTCCCGTTTAGATGTTGTATGTACGGTATAGTTCAGCTACCGTCTCATCGATATTGTCGCCGCCCCGTCTGATGTCGTCCAGTGTGCCGTCTAAGAGGATCCGTCCCTTGCCGATCAGGATGATACGGCTTGCAAGCGCTTCGATATCCTGCATGTCATGGGTGGTCAGTATCACGGTGGTGCCGCGGGTCTTGTTCAGTTCTAAGATAAAGTTCCGAACGGCAAGCTTAGATACGGCGTCAAGCCCGATGGTGGGTTCGTCGAGAAATAAGATCCTCGGTCGGTGAAGAAGGGAAGCGGCGATCTCGCAGCGCATCCGCTGTCCGAGAGAAAGCTGTCTTGCCGGAGAGCGCATTAACTCCGAAAGGTCCAGCAATTCGGTCAATTCTTCAAGGCTTTGTCTGTAATGGGAATCGGGGATTGAATAGATATCCTTCAGCAATTCAAAGGAATCTATGACCGGAACATCCCACCATAATTGAGAGCGCTGGCCAAACACGACTCCGATCTCCTTCACGTGTTTGATCCGGTTCTTGCAGGGATCCCTTCCGTCTACAAGAACAGTTCCGCAATCAGGCGTCAATATTCCGCTTAGAATCTTGATCGTGGAGCTCTTCCCGGCTCCGTTCGGGCCGATGTATCCTACCATCTCTCCGTCGCCGATGGTAAAATTCACATCATTCAATGCATGGATCACCTCGTAATCCCGGTGAAACAGCGCTTTTACGGCTTCGCCGAAGCCGGCGTTCCTTTTTGCAATCTTGTACGACTTGCATACATGTTCCATCGTAATCATTCTTGCTTCCTCCTGGTAGTTATATTTTCATATCTTGCCAAGCCGGTCTGGTTACGCCCAATATTATACCATGCACAGCATAGCAGGTAAAGCAGAAAATAGTCTGGTTTATGCAGACGGTTTGTGCAGATTGAAGTAGATTAAATATGTAATATCTGTTATAATCCATAAAGGATAAATTCTGGAAAGACAGGAGAGAAGAGATGAAGAACAGGCAGGTATGTTTGACGGAAGGACCGATCTTAAGGTCATTGGTAGCGCTGGCGATGCCGATCATGGCATCGTCTTTCTTAAACACTGTTTACAGTATTACGGATATGGCATGGATCGGGCTTCTTGGTTCGAAAGCAGTGGCGGGGGTAGGCGTCGGGGGGATGTATGTGTGGCTCTCGCAAGGCCTGTCGTCTCTGACAAGGATGGGCGCCCAGGTCAATGTCGCCCAGTCGTTCGGCCGCGGCAGGAAGGATGAAGCGGGAGAATATGCCCGTGCGGCTCTTAAGCTTACGCTGCTGTTTGGGGTGCTGTTTGCGTTTTTCAGCGTAAGCTTTACAGAGGGTCTGGTGTCATTGTTCCGCCTTGGCGATGCGCAGACGGTCCGGTATGCCCAGACTTATATGAGGGTGACCTGCGGACTCGTGATATTTTCATATATGACGGTGGTGCTGACCGGGATATATACGGCGCAGGGAGATTCGAAGACGCCTCTTTTGGCTAATTTTATCGGACTGATCATCAATATGATCTTAGATCCGGTCCTGATCCTTGGAATCGGCCCGTTTCCGAGGCTGGAGGTGCTGGGGGCGGCCATGGCCACGGTTATCGCCCAGTTCATCGTTATGCTGGTGATGATCGTCGGTGCGTGGAAGGCGCATAATTCGGACAACATACTGACGGGGATGCGGCTGCAGGATCCGGTGGAGCGCAAGTTCTACAGCGGTGTGTTCCGAATCGGGCTTCCCACGGCTATACAGGGGACGGTGTACTGCGGGATCTCTATGGTGCTGACCCGGATGGTAGCAGTGTTCGGGCCGGGAGCCGTTGCGGTACAGCGTGTGGGCGGCCAGGTGGAAGCCGTGTCCTGGAATACCGCGGACGGATTCGCCGCAGCGATCAATGCGTTTGCGGCACAGAATTACGGCGCGAAGCAGATGAAGCGTGTGAGGAAGGGGTATTGGATCTCATTTGGGACTATCGCGGTATGGGGCAGCCTGATCATGCTGGCCTTCCTCCTGCTTCCGGGGCCGATCTCCCGGATCTTCTTCCATGAGGCCGAGGTCGTCTCCATATCCATAGATTATCTGATGATCGTGGGAATCAGCGAGGCATTCATGTGTGTGGAGCTGATGACTGTCGGAGCTTTGTCCGGGCTTGGCAGGACTAAGCTCTGCAGTATCATCAGCATCCTTCTCACCGGTTCCAGAGTGCCGCTTGCGGTCATGCTGTCTATGATGTCGCTGGCCTTAAACGGAATCTGGTGGGCGCTGACCCTGTCGTCGGTGGCGAAGGGAATCTTATTCGTAATTACATTCCACAGAGTGACGCTGTCCGACAGGAAGGCCTATGGTATCAGCGCATGATTCTTTGATGCGAAGCTTCGGGATCTCTTATTCCCGGAGCTTTGCCCGTTTTAAGACCACGCAGGAATGAAGGTAGGAGACTGTAACGATCAGCCAGATTGCGGCTGTGATAACCGCCATGATCCCTGTATCAAAGAACAGATGTCCCAGCATGGTAATTCCAAGCAGAGCAGGAAGCCATTGATTCGTCCGGGAGTATGACTTGTATGCGCTCTGATAGATGATCTCTTTTTCTGCCTCGTCGCAGCTTTGGAGCCATTGCTCGCGGAAATTTTTGGATGACGGGTCGCCCTTTTTCTCGGGATGGATGTTCTGGATGGTCTTGACAAAGCGTACCGACCAGAGTCCGTCGTATGAATAGCAGGCCAGGAATATGACGCAGGCTGCCAGCATATTTACATGATGCTCATCCTCAATGTATTTGAGAGAATATCCTGAGGCGAGCACCAGAATACATGCGATCTGTGACAGCACGTTGACAGCGGTGCCCCATGCGCCTGTCTTTTCTTCTTCGTAGTCCCATTTGTCGCATTCCTCGTCTTCCGTCTGAAGAATCATCTTGCCGATAAGCTTCAGTTTATGAAGATTTACTTCACCATAGATGACGGATACTGCCATGATTGCCAAAAGGAGCGGAACCATGAACTGCTGTATCTGTGACACCGCACCGGAGAATCCGGTCTTGATGCCGTTAATATTCCCGTACAGGATATTTATCAACACGAATCCTATAACTGCGCCGACCGCGGCGAATGTCAGCATGATGATCCCCATTCTTAGGTATGAATTTGTCTTTTTTATACTTTTGTCAGTAGTTTTCATGAGTCTTCCTCCTCTGAATATTCAAATATATCTTCTACGGTTACCCGGCAGATCTTGGCAAGCTTTAATGCCAGCGTTACTGACGGTGAGTAATCGCCTCTCTCGATCAGGCTTATGGTCTGCCTGGAGACGCCGGCCATCCTGCCAAGCTCTGTCTGGTTGATTCCCATTCTGGAACGGTATTCCTTCAGATAATTCAATAATGCCAATAGACCGCCTCCTTTTCTTAAATTGTATTTCGACGTCGTTTGTGATGACAACTTTATTTGTCAAATAGAGTATAACATTGACAACTTTATTTGTCAAGATGAAGAAATGAAGATAAAATGAGAAATAAAAATTGTTGCATAGGTAAAGAATATAGTTATATAATAGGGAGATAATCATTGGGAGGATATTCCTGATGTGCCGAAAAATGACAGGAGTCTGACAAAAGGAGGATGATGCAATGAACATGGTACAAGATGTTATGGATTATATTAAAGGGTATGACGAGGAGATCGGAGACGCGCTTTATCTGGAACTGAACCGGCAGAGAAGGAATCTGGAGCTGATCGCTTCGGAGAATGTCGTAAGTCCGGCAGTCATGCTGGCCATGGGTACGGTGCCGACGAACAAATACGCGGAAGGGTATCCGGCGAAGCGGTATTACGGCGGCTGCGAGCATGTGGATATTCTGGAGGATCTGGCGATCGAGAGAGTGAAGAAGCTCTTTGGGTGCGATCATGCGTGCGTACAGCCGCATTCGGGTGCGAATGCCAACAACGCGGTGTATCAGGCATTTTTGCAGCCAGGCGATACGGTGATGGGGATGAACCTGGCTCACGGCGGCCATCTGACCCACGGTTCTCCGGTCAATATGTCGGGGCTTCTGTATCATTTCGTACCTTATAATGTGAACGACGACGGATACCTGGATTATGACGAGATCAGGAAGATCGCAAGGGAATGCAGACCGAAGATGATCGTAGCAGGAGCCTCCGCATACCCAAGGGAGATCCGTTTTGACCTCTTTGCGGATATTGCCAAAGAGGTCGGGGCATACTTGTTCGTAGATATGGCCCATATCGCCGGCCTGGTGGCAGCAGGGCTTCATCAGAGTCCGGTTCCTTATGCGGACGTGGTGTCAAGTACCACCCATAAGACCTTAAGAGGGCCGAGGGGCGGCATCATCCTGTGCAGGGAAGAGCACGCGAAGGCGATCGATAAGGCAATCTTCCCGGGAACGCAGGGAGGGCCGCTGATGCATATTATCGCTGCGAAGGCAGTATGTTTTGGAGAGGCTTTGAAGCCGGAATTTAAGTCATATCAGGAACAGGTCGTTAAGAATGCCAAGGCGCTTGCGCAGGCGATGACGGAAGAGGGATTCGATCTTGTGAGCGGCGGTACGGACAATCACCTGATGCTGGTAGATCTGCAGAATATGGGTATTACAGGAAAGGAACTGCAGAACCGTCTGGACGAGGTATATATTACGGTTAATAAGAATGCGGTGCCGAACGACCCGGCAAGTCCTTTTGTGACCAGCGGCATCCGCATCGGAACTCCGGCTGTCACCACCAGAGGGCTTAAGGAAGAGGATATGAAGACGGTCGCGAAGCTTATCAGGATGACGGTGACAGATTTTGACACGAAGGCGGATGAGATACGGAGCGCGGTGAATTTGATCTGCGAGAAGTACCCATTATATGCATAAGTAACGGAGTGTAAAGGATTCGAAAAGGAGGACTGCAGATTATGATGCGGGAAAAGAGCCTGGGGGAATTCACAGATGATCTGTCCTCATCAAAACCGGTTCCGGGCGGCGGCGGCGCATGTGCCGCCGTTGGCGCATATGCCGCCGCGCTTGGAATGATGGTCGGGAATCTGACAACGGGGAAGAAGCGGTACGCAGAGGCAGAGGAGGAGATAAGAGAGTGTCTTAAGTGCCTGGAGGCATTGAGGGATCGTCTGCTGGATCTGATCGATCAGGACGCCGAAGCCTTCGAGCCGCTCTCTAAGGCATATAGCCTTCCTAAGGAGACGCCAGAGCAGAAGGCTAAGAAAGAAGAGGTAATGGAGGCCGCTCTGTATGAGGCGAGCATCGTTCCGGCCAAGATCATGGAGACTGTGCTGGAAGCGATGCGCCATCTGAGAGTCTTAGGCAGGAAAGGCAGCAGGATCGCAGTCAGCGACGCGGGTGTCGGCGTGCTGTTTGCACAGGCGGCTTTGGAAGGCGCGTCTTTGAATATATTCATTAATACAAAGATGATGAAGGACCGTGAGAGGGCGCAGACGTTGGATCAGAAGGCCGAAGCCCTGATCCGTGAGGGTGAAGAATTGAGAAGAGAGATCTATACAGAGGTGCTTGCCTGTGTACGCTGAAGCATACGGCGGTAAGGCGGCTGGTATAATGTATAGACGGGAAGAAGATATGAGGTTGAGCAGATGAGTATTGAAATGCGGGGAGCAGATGTAGCAAAGGCGATGAAGGAAGAATTGATCAGGGAAGTTGACTCCCTTAAGGCGGAAGGGATACAGCCTTGCCTTGCGATCGTCAGGGCAGGCGCGCGCCCGGATGATCTGGCTTATGAGCGCGGTGCGAGAAAGCGGATGGAGCTTGTGGGGATCGAGTGCAGAGTGGCAAAACTTCCTGAGAATATCAGCCAGAAGGAATTGGAACGGGAATTTTCCGATGTCAATGAAGATCCCGGCGTACACGGTATTCTGCTGCTTCGGCCGCTTCCGGGCAATCTGGACGCCGGGCCTTTGAAGGCAATGATCGATCCTATGAAGGATGTAGACGGTATGAGCCCGGAGAATGTTGCGAAGGTATTTGCCGGAGACGAGGATGGATTCGCGCCCTGTACGGCCGAGGCGGTCATGGAGATGCTTCATCATTACGGAATCAGCCTGAAAGGACAAAAGGCAGCGGTCATCGGTAGGAGCATGGTGGTCGGAAGGCCGCTGTCTATGCTTCTTATGAAGGAACATGCGACCGTTACCATATGCCATACACGCACAGCCGATCTTAAGGAAGAGTGCAAAGGAGCGGATATCCTCATAGCGGCGGCGGGAAAAGCAGGAATGATAACGGAAGAGATGGCAGGAGAGGGCGCCGTCGTGGTGGATGTCGGAATCAACGTTAATGAGGAAGGGAAGCTGTGCGGGGATGTGGATTACGATGCGGTCATGAAGAAAGCGTCCTATATCAGTCCGGTGCCGGGAGGCGTCGGAAGCGTTACGTCCTCCGTACTGGCCAGGCATGTTGTCCGAAGCGCTGCATCTTGTAACGCTTGCAGTCATCTGAGAGGCGGTAATGCAGAATAGTATAATGCAGATCGAATCTGAGAAGCAGTAATGCAGAATAGTATAATGCAGATGGAAAAAGGAAAAGGGGGAATTATATGTACGATTATATCAGTTCAATAGTAAATGAAGTCAACGGCCTGGTCTGGGGATGGGGCATGATCATCCTGCTGCTTGGAACGCATGTGTTCATGACGCTCCGCACTGGGTTTATCCAGAGATTTACGGTCTCTAAGGGGATCAGGCTGTCTGTGGCAAAGGACCCGGATGCGGAAGGCGAGGTGTCGCAGTTCGGCGCGCTGACGACTGCGTTGGCGGCGACGATCGGTACCGGCAATATCGTCGGCGTAGGTACGGCCATCGCCATTGGAGGCCCGGGAGCGGTTCTGTGGTGCTGGCTCACGGGTGTGTTCGGTATTGCAACCAAGTACGCGGAGTCATTTATTGCCGTAAAATACAGAGTTAAGACGGAAGACGGACGTATGCAGGGAGGAGCTATGTATGCGCTGGAGCGCGGCCTTAACATGAAGTGGCTTGGTATGCTGTTTGCATTTTTCGCGGCATTTGCATCTTTTGGAATCGGATGTGCGACTCAGGTCAACGCGATTGCGGAGATCTGTGAGACGAATTTCCGAATTCCAAGGCTGGCCGTCGGGATAGCGGTCGGCAGTCTTACAGCGATCGTGATCTTTGGCGGGATCAGGTCTATTGCAAGAGTCTGTGAGAGGCTGGTTCCGTTTATGGCGGTATTCTATGTGCTGGGCTGTATTATTATATTGAGTATGAATTATGATTATATCATCCCGGCGGTCGGAGTAATCTGCAGGCTTGCATTTGCACCGGGAGCGGCGGCGGGCGGCCTGGTCGGAAG
>OFGA01000456.1_pt1 | contig 33934 bp, 30 predicted proteins | sample 1521471 | NCBI WGS metagenome assembly OFGA01 (sample SAMEA3504086, study PRJEB24116) | mouse gut metagenome | biome: mouse gut; feature: mouse-associated habitat; material: faeces | place: Denmark | collected 2011 | reverse complement strand
AAAGAGGTAAGATTGAAAATTAAAAATTTTCAATCCCAAGTTTGTGTCTGCGCGGTATCCACAAACTTGACATGCGCAAAAAGGCCGCGAAGAAATGGAGTTAAAAATGGCAGAGTCAATGAGAGGTTTGAAAAGGACACACCGCTGCGGGGAGCTTTCCGCGGCAAATATTGGGGAGAGGGTCACCGTCATGGGCTGGGTGCAGAAACAGCGCAACAAGGGCGGTATCATCTTCGTGGATCTGCGGGACAGGGCAGGTGTCCTGCAGATTATTTTTGAGGAGGCGGACTGCGGCCAGGAGAATTTCGCCAAGGCGGAAAAGCTGCGCAGCGAGTTTGTGGCGGCCGTGACGGGCCGGGTGGAAAAGCGCGCGGGTGCGGTGAACGAGCATCTTGCCACAGGGGAAATCGAAATCCGGGCAGAGGAGATCCGGATTCTGTCCGAGTCGGATACCCCGCCTTTTCCCATTGAAGCGGATTCACGGACAAAAGAAGAATTGCGTCTGAAATATCGTTATCTGGATCTGCGCAGGCCGGATCTCCAGAAAAATCTGATGCTCCGGAGCCGGATGACCGCGGCTGTCCATGCCTTTTTAAAGGAAGAGGGCTTCCTGGAGATCGAAACCCCCATATTAAACAAATCCACCCCGGAAGGGGCCAGGGATTATCTGGTGCCCAGCCGGATTCACCAGGGATGTTTCTACGCCCTGCCCCAGTCGCCCCAGATTTTCAAACAGCTGCTGATGTGTTCCGGCTATGACCGCTATATCCAGATTGCAAGGTGTTTCCGTGATGAAGACCTGCGTGCAGACCGTCAGCCGGAATTTACGCAGATCGATATGGAGCTGTCATTTGTGGATGTCGATGATGTCATTGACGTAAATGAGCGCCTGCTCCAGTATGTGTTTCAAGAAGCCGTCGGTGCACAGATCAGCCTGCCGCTGCCTAGAATGCCTTGGCAGGAGGCAATGGACCGGTTTGGATCTGACAAGCCGGATACGCGTTTTGGCATGGAGCTTGTGGATGTATCCGCCACGGTAGCCGGATGCGGCTTTGGCGTATTTACCAGTGCTCTGGAAAATGGCGGATCAGTGCGCGGTATCAATGTCAAAGGGCAGGGAAAAATGCCTCGTAAAAAAATCGATAAGCTGGTTGAGTCTGCCAAAGGAAACGGCGCAAAAGGGCTTGCATATCTGTGTATCAATGAGGACGGCACGTACAAATCCTCGTTTGCAAAATTTATGACGGAACAGGAGCTGGGAGAGCTTGTTTCCAGGATGGACGGGCATCCGGGAGACCTTCTGCTGTTTGCGGCTGATAAAAATAAAATTGTCTGGAATGTGCTCGGCGCGCTGCGCCTGGAAATGGGCCGCGAGCTGGGGCTGATGGATGAAAACCAGTACAATTTCCTCTGGGTAACGGAATTCCCGCTGCTGGAATGGTCAGACGAAGAACAGCGCTATATGGCCATGCACCATCCGTTTACAATGCCGATGGAAGAAGACTGGGACAAAATCGATACGGAGCCTGGAAAAGTGCGGGCAAAGGCTTATGATATCGTTTTAAACGGCACGGAACTGGGCGGCGGTTCCGTCCGGATTCACAGAAATGATATTCAGGAAAAAATGTTTGAAGTGCTTGGCTTTACAAAAGAGCGGGCATGGGAAAACTTTGGATTTTTGTTAAGTGCGTTTCAGTATGGCGTGCCGCCGCATGCAGGGCTGGCTTATGGATTTGACCGCATGATTATGCATATGGTGCATGCGGATTCTATCCGTGATGTCATTGCGTTTCCAAAAGTCAAGGATGCTTCTGATTTAATGTCCCAGGCACCGGATGCAGTGGATGAAAAGCAGCTTGGAGAGCTGGGCATTATGCATGTACCGGCTCATGCAGAAAATTCATAGGGCTGTTTCTGCCGCATGGCATGAACCGGGTTCTTTTTTCATGAAAATTATGAAAGAAAAAATTAATCTGAAACTTTTTGGAAACAGGAGCATCTAATCATTAAAAGGATTTTTAAGGAGGGCAAAAATCATGATGAAAAAAAGAATCGGTGCATGCCTGCTGGCAGCAGTGCTGGCTGCGCCTTGTACAGCTCCGGCGGTATATGCGTCAGCAGCAAAGCAGGAAGCAGCACAGCCGGTGCGGGAAGATGCTGCAGAGCGGGAGACCCTGGACATTACAAGGAAGACTTACCAGGAAGAATTTAAAACCGAAGACGGACAGGTTTATAAAGAAATCTCTTATGAATATCCGGTTGCGGAAGGCGGCAGCGATGCAGCAAAGGCTTTTAACAAATTTTACAAAAATCTGCGTACCAAATGGATTGCAGCTGCAAAAGAAAATTTAGAGGATGCGAAGGACGCTGCTTTAGCGACGGGAGGGCATTATTCAGACGAGGTCACCTGTGAGATTACAAGCAGTGATGATAAATATATCTGCGTGCTGCAGTCCGGCTATGCATATTCGATGGGAGCACATGGGACGCCGTACCGGTTTTCGTATATCTTTGATGCCGGAACAGGAAAAAAAGTATCAGCAGCCAGTATTCTGGGCATGACGAAGGCACAGCTGAACAAAAAAGTGCGCAGCCTGTATCTGAAAAAATTTGACAAGACAGAAGTATTCTACCCGAACCGGAAGGATGTAGAGAATACACTGGAAAAGATGGACTTTAACCAGAATCTTTCTTATCTGAAAAACGGCAAAATGCGGTTTTATGCGGACCCGTATGCTTTGGGGCCTTATGCTGCCGGATTTATTGAAGTGGCCATAAAGCTGTAACAGAAATGAAATATTCCGGGCAGCCGGGCAGGGAAGTGCTGCACGGCATGCTGTTTTTACCCGTATTTGTGCATGACATGCATGAATGCGGGTATTTTTGACAGAATATACAGGCAGCTGTAAAATTTTAACGCCTGTTTACGGGCTGGAATTTTTCAGCTGCCGGTTTACAATCTGAAAATCATGAATAATCCGCTGGATATGCGCTGCCTGCTGGATAGTCAGGTCGTCTACCTCTATCAGAATGCGGCTGCCTTCTTCTTCCAATTCCAAAAGATAATCTGTTGTACACGAAAAATATAAGGCAATCCGTTTTAATAAATCTACAGAAGGGAGAATGTTATCATTTTCCCAGTTGCTGACGCTTTGCTTTGTGACGCTGAGGGCATGTGCCAGCTGTGTCTGGCTCAGGTCATTCGCCAGCCTCAGTTTTTTAATTTGTTCGCCGAGCATATCGTTACCCCTTTCTGCATATAAATTTAGTTTTCCCTCGAGATAAAATAAAAATACTTTGGTCAAGTTAAATTTGACAAAAGTAAAAGGCGGTTCCAGCAGTTCAGGCAGCGGCTCCGGCAGTTCAGGCAGCGCTTCCGGCAGCTCAGGCACCCAGACTCCGTCTGTTCCAGAGACGCCATCCGTAACCCCGCAGCCGGAAAATCCTTCGGACACCTCACAGCCACAGCCGACGGCTCCGACGGTTACCGGGCCTGTAGAAACAAAGCCGGCAGATAACACCGTTGTGGCAAGTGCCAGCGAAAATGCGGATGGCATTTTTATCGATGTATCCGGTAAAGCTGTTGCGAATGCGCTTGTGGAAACACAAAGCGGCAGCCGGTTTATTACAGACGGTTCCGGCAAAAAAATAACAAGCAGTGTCGTAACGGCGGCAGATGGCACAATGTACTGCACAGCGCCGGATGGCTCCATCGCAGTAAACCAGAAGGTTACGCTGGGCGGCAAGAAATATTTTGCAAAAGCAGACGGAGCAGTTGCAAAGAGCGAATTCTGCGTGACACCGACCGGCAATACCGTTTATGCAAAAGCAGACGGCACACTGGCAGTAAATACGACAATTACGGTAGGCGGCAAGAAATATTTTGCAAAAGCAAGCGGAGCCATTGCAAAGAGCACGTTCAGTACAACCAGATTTGGCAATAAGGTTTATTCCAATGCAAAAGGTGAAATCATTACGAATAAACTGTTTAAGACAGGCGGAAAGCGCTATTTTGCAAAAAAGAGCGGAGCTATTGCAACGAAAACGTGGGTAACAGTCGGAAATAAAAAGTACTACTGCAATGCATCCGGCGTAGTTACAAAGGTTAAAAAAGTGAAATAATCGAAATAAACAAAATAATCGAAATAATTGAAATAAAGCATATTCAAACGTTCATCTCCCCTCACAGAGAACAAAATCCCCGGATGGTGTCCTGCACAGACACTGTCCGGGGAATTTTTGCCTGTTCCGGAATCTTGCAGCCAGGCATGCTGTTTGTGCATATTGCACAAATTATACGCGTTTTAAAATTTATTCTTTACAAACGCCGGAAAGCAGGATATGATAAGTACTATCTTATTTTTCTTCAATGACTGTACAGCAGTGCAGCCATTCATGCGGGCCGCAGAGCTTTCGCAAGTAATAAATTATAAAATCACGGAAATAAAATTCAGTTTTATCCCCATGAAAAATTAAGAGTATCGAAAAAACAAGCGTATCAGAAACATATCAGAAAAAGAAAGCAGGTGAACGTTTGCCTAAAATTATCGGTTTTTTTGGAAGCTATCCGGCTGATATCTGCCTGTATGCGGCGTATGCACTGCAAAATACCGGCAGGCGGGTCTGCGTCATAGACAATTCGGATGACGGAGAACTGTTTTACTGCATTCCGGCACCGGATGTACGGCCAGATGCGGTCACATTCCGCAATGTAGATTTTCTGCGGCTGGAGCCGGTAGTCCGGTGGCATGAGCTGGATTATGAATATGTGTTTGTGCAGCTGGGAGCACAGCCGCCGGAGCTATGCCTGGCTTTATGCAGTGTGCGGATTCTGGTGGCGGACTGTGAACGCCGCAACCTGGATTTTTATAACGGGTATATGCAGCGCAGCGGCATGCCGGCAGCTGTCCTGCTGCGGGGCTTCTGCCTGGACAGGGATTTGCTGCGGAAAGTAAAAAAACATCTGGAAAGCGGGAATGCGTTTATTGACAAATGGCTGATGCTGCCGTTTCACAGGGCAGATGAAGCATACCGCCTGGAAATGCAGTTCGGCCAGCTGGATGAATTTGTACATATTTCACCGGGCATGGAGCAGGTGCTGATGCAGCTTCTATGCATGATAGAAGCATATGACTGTTCCGGCATTATCCGTGCCGTACAGGATGCAAAAAACGGGAAAATGGCATGCAGCTGTGCGGGATAACCAGCAATACATGCACAGAGCGGGAAAGGAAGAAGAATTGAATATAGCATTTTGGAGCGGGCAGGACGGGTGCGGCACAACAAGCAGCATGGCGGCCATAGCCAGTGTGTGCGCCAGCGCATGGCATATGAAAACGATTCTGTTACAGAGCCGGAACCAGAAAAGCGATTTAAACCAAAAGCTGGGGACGGCATGGCGCACGGGGACGGGATGCAGTGCGCATCAGCCGGAAGCAGAAATACAGGATATGCCAAAACGCGGCAGCCTTGTGACAGTCCGCAAGGGGCGCATGTATTACCTGCCTCAGGAAGAATACCGGAAAAAACGGAGCTATTCCGATGCTTTCCGGGAAGGCATGTGCAGGCTTATCCGCAGTGCCGAGCAGCATTCGGACATTACATTTACGGACTGTGGCAGCGGGGATGATGCACTGTCAGAAGAAATCCTGTCCAGGGCAGATGCGGTAGTTGTAAATCTCACACAGGAACGCCGCAATCTGGATAACTATTTTCAGGGCAGGCATGTCTTTGGGGAACACGTGATTTATCTGGTCAATGCGTATCATCCGCAGTCCGCTTATAACAGGCAGAACCTGAACCGGATTTACCGCCTGGGGAAAGAAGAATTAGCCGTGATTCCGCACAGCCAGTTTTTCCGCCATGCCAGCGATAACGGAATGACAGAGTATTTTGTGCGCAGGCATATCCGCTGCTGCGGCACGGACAGGCAGTTTTATTTTATGCAGGAGCTGCTGCATGCGGCAGCGCTGATACGCAGGGCAGCCGGGCTGGAAATCAGAGAGGGCGCGAAAAGCAGATAAAATGGAAAGGAGGACAAAACACAAATGGGAAAGAACAGGCTCAAAACAGCAGACGGAGCACGTCCGCCGCCGGGCAGGCACTTGCAGGAAAGTGGTGTGCCAGGCAGAAGAAAGATATGGAAATGGCTGCCCTGCCTGCAGCCGCAGGCCGCCCGGGGTGGCGGCTTAATGCCGCCCGGATTCGGAAACAGGCTGCGGCAGCTTGATATGAAGCTGCCCAATCCGGTTTTTCGTAACGGAAGTCACGGTCAGGCAGATGCCGCCTTCGGTTGTGATTTTTTCCCCTTCTTTTGGAAGGTGGTCACACAGGCCGATAAAATAGCCGCCAATGGAATCGTAGTCATCGGAGGTCAGGCTGATACCCAGCTCGCCGCATAAATCATCCAGGTTCATATGTCCTGCGGCAAGGTATTCGGTATCGCTGATTCTGGTCAGCGGGTCTTTTTCATTGGCATCGTATTCATCGTGGATTTCGCCCACGATTTCTTCCAGCAGGTCTTCCATTGTGACCATGCCGGCCGTAATGCCGTATTCATCCAGCACAATGGCCAGATTAATGGATTTATTCTGCATTTCTAAAAACAGCTCGGCCGTATTCTTTTTTTCATAGGTAAAGAACGGCTCGCGCAGGATATTCTGCACAGCAAAATGCTCGGTATCTTCGTAAAGCAGCAGGTCTTTCATATTCAGGATGCCGACGACATTGTCGGTCGTGTCCTGATAGACCGGAATTCTCGTATAGTGGTCTTCACGGTAAATTTCCAGTATTTCACGGTAAGTACTGTCAATCTGCACAAATGTCATGTCGATTCGCGGAGTCATGATTTCTTTTGCAAGCGCATCGGAAAAATCAAATACATTGTGAATCATTTCATGTTCTTCGGATTCAATGACGCCGCTTTCATGGCTGACGTCCACAATCGTCCGCAGTTCTTCTTCCGTAATGGAATCCTTGTTTTTATTCGGGTCTATCCGTAAAAGGCGCAGAAACGCATTGGACATTGTGTTGATAATAAAAATAACAGGCGTCATAACATTCATCAGCATCTGGATAATGCCGGAGTATGCCATGGCAAGCGTTTCGGCATGGAGCGTGGCAAAGGTTTTTGGAGATATTTCTCCAAAAATCAGAATCAGAACGGTTAAAATACCCGTAGCAACGCCTGCGCCGACACTGCCAAACAGCCGCAGTGCAAGGGTTGTCGCGATGCTGGATGCGGAGAGGTTTACAATGTTGTTGCCAATTAATATGGCACTGAGCATTTTGCCGGAATCTTCCGTAATTTTCAGGGCACGCGCCGCACGCTTGTTTCCTTCGTCAGCCAGTGTCAGCATGCGGATGCGGTTAAAGGTTGTCAGGGAAGTTTCTGCGGAAGAAAAAAATGCAGAAAGAAACAGTAATACAGCTAATACAATTAATTGGAATATGTCGTCTGAACTCAATGGTACACCTCTTATATCTGGATAGTTTTATTATTTACAGATACTAATATATCAAAAAATTGCAGAATTGAAAAGAGTTTCCTGTAAAATTTACGCAGGAGCCTGCGTTTCTCTGCATCAAAAGAACGAAGGGAGAAATACACAACGCTGAACATGAATAAAAGAAACAGGAATTACACACAAAATCAGGAAAGGTACACACAGGAACAAAACGATGACCGGGATGAGGATGCCGGCCGCAGGAAAAAAACAGTATTTGCTGCAGCGGCGGTTCTGGTTATCCTGCTGGCACTTCTGCTGGCGGTTTCTTTTTTTACAGACCGCACGGATGCATCAACCGGGGAAGGGGAAGCCATACGGGTTACGCCGGAGCACATGGAGCAGATTTCAAATGAGGTCAGTAAGCGGGTGCTGGACACGCTGGGCACAGAGGTTCTGGCGGATATGGCCGGAGAGGCCATTGCAAAAGAGCTTGCCGGGCAGCTTACAAAGGAGAGGATTTTCGAAATTGCATCTGAAAATGGCATCGAGGTAATAGCAGCCGGGGAAGAACAGCTGCGCCTTTTGCTGGAAGATATTCTTGCGCAGATGAATATTTCCGCAGACAGCATGCTGACCGACGAACAGAAAGCATATATCCGGCTGGCAGTCAGCCGCTGCGTGCAGGAAACGCTTGCAGATATGGATATTTCCGGTGCGCCAGGCAGCGAACAGCTGCGCCTTTTGGAAGAACAGTTAAAAAGGGAACTGTCAGAAACGGTAAAAACCCAGATTCAGGAAAGTTCCTTCCAGCTCACCAGCCAGGACATGGAGCGGCTTAAGCAATCCTTAAACCTGCAAAGCCTTGTAAACGGTGCAGCGGATGCAGCCGTAAAACAGAAGCTGGAAAAAATGAAGCAGGATATTCTTGCAGATGTGAAAAAAAGCGTCAAAACGCCGGTTAAGGGAAAGGATTATTTTACGGACGCAGATATCAGGGTCATTCAGGATAAAGTGCTGAAAGCAGCAAACCAGGAGCTGTTAAAGCAGATTCAGACGCTGGCTGCCCGTATTCAGGAAATCAGGTCTTCGGTCAGCACGCTCGATAAGCAGGTTGCGCAGTTAAAAGAACTGGATAAGAAAAAGACTGCGGATATGGAAAAGCTGCAGACAGGCATTACAAAAATCAATACATCCATCCAGCAGATTTATGCGCTGACGAAACAGCTGTCCGCAGCCATTACGGTTTCAGGCAGCCGCCTGGAAAGGGTAACCGGAAGCGGCAGTGAAATCCAGTCTGAAAGGATAGCTGCATCGGAGCTTACGATTGCGGAATTTGTCGATATTCTCGCTGGCAATGACAACGTATATACGGGGGCCATCCAGGAGCTGAATAAAATCATCCGGCAGCTGAAAGAGGAAAATACAAAGCAGGATCAGGAATTTGACAAATCCATCAAAGAGCTGGAAGGCTCGCTGGACGACAACGGCAGGCTGCTGGAAGATACCAGGGCAGCACTGGAGCAAAGCGACCAGCAGCTCAAAGAGCAGCTCGGGCAGCAGGAAAAGGATTTTGACGGGAAGCTGGAGCAGGAGCGCAGGCAGCGGGAAGAAGCCGATGCACGGGAACAGGAGCAGCGGGAAGAAGCCATTGCACAGGAGCAGGAGCAGCGCCAGGAAGCTGACGGGGAGCTGCAGTCCCAGATAGACGATGCAAAGGAGCTGGCCGGGAAGCCGGAAGATGCCGGAGCGGTTGAGGGAGATACGATTTTCCAGAAAATCGGTTCGATTATAAGGATTTTATCGAAGGACGGCCTGGAAGGGCTGCTTGAGGTATTGCAGTCCATCGGCGGGGCGCAGACCGTAGAGGAAGGCATGGACAGCCTGAACACGGGACTGACGGATGCCAGGGCACGTGTCGGGGAGCTGGAAAAAGAAAAATGGCTGTCCAATCTGACACTGCTGGCACAGCCGCAGCAGGAAGGCGGCACGGGCTATGCTTATCAGGAAAGCGGCTCTGCCTATGTATACCAGATTCCGCTTGTGACGGAAAAAGACCAGATACAGCTTGGTGATGATGATACATCGATTGTAGTAAATTTCAAAAAACCGGGAAGGCTTCCTTCTAATGTGGCATTTTCGGTAAGCGGAAATGACCTGCTGATTTCGTTTGTACAAAGGCCGTCACGGAATATCGATATTGTATCAATTCATGTATATAAAGAAAAATAGGGGGAAGACAGAATGGTTTATAGAAAAAGAATATGCCAGGCCGCTTCGTTTCTGCTGGCAGCCGGCATAGCGGCCGGTACCATGGCCATAGACAGCCAGGCCGCGGTTATTACATCCAATGCAACCGATAAAGTGGCTGCTGTATTTCAGGAAGGCACGGAATACAGCGCGGGTGATTATGTGATTTATGACGGTGAAATGTATGTCTGCACGCAGGAAATTCAGGGAGCATGGAGCCAGGCGGAAGCATCGTTTTTGCAGGTGACCAAAAACCGGGAGCTTGGCACGTCCGGGGATTTGTCGGCTGCATATGCGGATGAAAAAGACCCTTCACAGGAAACGTCACTGATGGCATTTGCAGCAAATGCGTGGCAGAAGCTGAAAGGGTTTCTGGGAATCGGCAGCAGGGACGCACAGACGGATGCATCCGGTTATGCAAACGCTTCTGTCAGCGCAAAGCTGAATTACCTGGAACAGCAGAATCAGATGCATAGTGATAATCTGGGGAAGCTGCAGGAAAGCGTGAATAATTCTTTTCGATTTGTCAGTAATGGGAAAGCTTTGGTAGCGGGCGCTATTACTGACAATGGAGGTACAGCAAGCCCGCAGGACACCTTTTTGCAGCTGAGCGAGTCCGTAAGGGATCTGGCAAAGGCAAAATATGATACCGGCTACAGCAAGGGACATGACACCGGATATGATTCGGGACATAAAGATGGATTTCAGGAAGGGCACGATAAGGGATTTGGCGAGGGCAGCAGTGCAGGGCATACCGAAGGCTATGAGGAAGGCATTCGTTTTGCAGACGGCCGTGTCAATGAAGCTTCCGAAAGCTACAGGCAGGGACTGGACGACGGGAAAAAGGAAGGCGGAAACAAATCGTGGAATACGACTATCCGGCTTATGTATGACGGGCCGGACATTCTGGAAGAATGCTTTACCTATAAGCGGGGGTTTTCAGAAAACCATAGAGCCTGGACTTTTGAAAAGGATATCGGCCCCTGTGAGATTCTCGGAATTTCCTGTATTGTTTCTTATACGGATTCTTATGGAAGCTCTGTTTACTGGGACATGAGCGTTAAAAATGACGAAGAAGGCACATATGACAGGCTGACACGCGAGACAGACAAGTTTTGCGAGATGACGTTTGACAACGGACGAATCCAGATTGGGGATATCAATATGAACATTCTCTACAGCAGCCGGGCCGTGTGCACAATAAAATTAAATGTAATATATAAATAAGAAGAAAGGGCTTTGCCGGAATGCTTCTGACAGGACAGGAGCATATCCCGCAAAGCCTGTGAAAACCGTAATTTCAGACAAAAAAAGGAGTGGCAAGGCCTGATTTCCTGTTGACTTTTTTCGTAGAATCGTGTATATTGTATACATAATACAATATACAAAGATTTGGAAGACACAATCTGGAGGATGATAACATGGACGAAATCAGACTGAAAGCACTTGCAAAGATAAATCTTGGCCTGGATGTAACCGGACGCCGGGAAGACGGCTATCATCTGGTGCGCATGATTATGCAGACCATTCATTTATTTGACAGTGTGCAGATGGCAAAAACAAAAGAATCAGGAATCAGGCTGTCTACAAACATACGCTTTCTTCCAGCAAATGAAAACAATATTGCATACAAAGCGGCAAAATTGCTGATGGAAGAATTCGGCATTACGCAGGGGGTATCGATAGACATCCGCAAATGCATACCCGTATCAGCCGGAATGGCGGGCGGGAGTACGGATGCAGCTGCAGTTTTGTATGGGATGAACCAGATGTTTGGGTTAAAGCTCTCAAACAGGCAGCTTGCACACAGAGGCCTGACACTGGGCGCGGATGTGCCTTACTGCCTGATGCGCGGAACGGCTCTGGCCGAGGGTATCGGGGAACAGCTGACCAGGCTTCCGGCCATTCCAAGGTGCCCGGTTGTCATTGCAAAGCCGGGAATCAGCGTATCTACAAAATGGGTTTATGAAAACCTGTCCCTCAACGGGCAGAGCGTGCATCCCGATATTGACCAGCTGATTGCAGATATCAGGCAGCAGGATTTAAGAAGCATGGCTTCGCATATGGGCAATATCCTTGAGGATGTCACTGTCAGGGAATACCCGGTTATTGCACAGATAAAAGAAAGCCTGACAGCACACGGCGCGCTGAATGCGATGATGAGCGGCAGCGGCCCGACCGTTTTTGCTTTGTTTGAGGAGCGCGCAAAAGCAAGGGAAGCAGCAGACGCGCTGCGTGCCGGCGGCCTTGCAAGACAGATTTATGTTACGACGATATTTAATGTGTAAAAACAGTGAGGGATAAAACAATGTCTGAAGATTTGAAATTAAACATGAATGCATACCTGCCGCTGCGTGATGTGGTATTTCAAACACTGCGTGAGGCTATTTTAAAAGGAGAACTCAAACCGGGCGAACGCCTGATGGAATTGCAGCTTGCTTCCAAGCTCGGCGTCAGCCGCACGCCAATCCGTGAAGCAATCCGCATGCTGGAACAGGAAGGGCTGGCGGTAACCATTCCAAGAAAAGGCGCAGAAGTTGCAAAGATGACAGAAAAAAACATGGAAGATGTGCTGCAGATACGCGAAGCGCTGGACGACCTTGCCGTACAGGTTGCCTGTGATAAAATGACGCAGGAGCAGCTGGAAAACCTTGCCCTGACGAAAATGAACTTTGAAAATGCAATCCAGGCGGGTAATTTAAAAAAAATCGTAGAGTATGATGTGGAATTCCATGATATTATTTATGAAGCAACCGATAATCCAAAGCTGGTGGCAATGTTAAATAACCTGCGGGAGCAGATTTACCGTTACCGGGTCGAATATTTAAAAGAAAAAGAAAATTACCCAAGGCTGATTCAGGAACACGAAGCAATTGTAAACGCACTGAGAAAGAAAGACAAAAACGGTGTCACAGATGTGATGCGCTGCCATATACGAAACCAGGCGGAAACGGTCAAAGCCATTATCCGGGAACAGGTGTAAAATCTATCTGAGTATTTGAGAGCATATGATAAAAATCCTCAAGAATGCCAGGCATACTTTTGGCTTTTTGTTATATGCTTTCATAAATTTATTTTGTCTGATGTAATAAAAAATTTGTTTTTGTAAGTCTTTTGGTCATATATCTATGAAATCTATTATTCCATTATATTCCAGTAGTATCAATGATTGTGTAAAGGATTTATTGAAGTTTTTTATTTTGCAGTGTACCAGGTGATGAAAATATGCTATATTGCTGGTAAGAGGAAAAGGGGAAAAAGGGATGTTATGGCTGTTTGAGAAACGATGGATAAAATCTGCTGAAAGGATACAAGTGCTTTGATTGAGGATTTGAAGGAAATAGATAATATTTATGACTTGATGGCTTTGTGTGGACTATATATTTTACGGGAAGACAGGATTCAGCCATATGGTTTTTCCGGGTTTATGGATGATAACTATGATGAACTGTATGATGCTGTAGAAGCATACTGCTGTGCAATAAATGATAAAGGAAAAAGGAGAGCTTTTGCGGAATTTAAAAGATATATTTCCAATTTTTTAAAATCTGGATTCAGCGTGGAAAGGTGCTTTGCAGTCTTAAAGTATGCAGACGAGTTAGTAGAAGCAGAGATACCCTGCCATCTTTTTGGGAACCATAATGTGATTAATTATTCCTGTATGAATAAAAAATATTGTGATGAAATTCGAATTGTGCCGAGAAGAAGGGATAGCTTTTTCTCAAGGAAAGCAGCAGAAATGAAGGAACGTGAGGGAGCAGTATTTGATTTTTTTCGGAAGTCGAGAAAATGTACGTGTTCTGCACTGGATAATGAAATTCTGAACTACATGATATGGGATAAAGAAAAAATTGAAAACTTTCCATTTACAATTTATTATTTTAGTGAAAAACATTCTATTACAAAACATTTTTTGAAATCAGAAAAACTTACGTTTGCAATTATACCTTTTATTGAAGGGGAGCTGGAAGATATTTTTGGACTGTATTTTGGAACTAAAACATTTGAAATACAAAATATGAATCCTTTTATGGAAGAAAAATTAAAAAAGCGCTATCAGGAGATTCATAAAAAATGTGAAGGCATCAATGTTGATTTTTTGATATTTCCTGAAATGCTGATGACAGAAGGCATTATGAAGGACACTGTAAAAAGAAAAGATTTTGGCAGTCCGTGGCTGGTAATTAATGGCTCTATATGGAAAAATCTGGTGAACAAGTCGTATTTGATGAATGGCAAAGGTGAACAGGTGATGTCATATTGTAAAAAGGAACCATTTGTGTATAAAGACTTGTATACAGAACATTTGGACAGGACACAAAATCTGGAATTTAGTATTCTGGAGATTGAAAAGTTTGGCCGTATCGGGATTGGAATTTGCAAAGATTTAGTGAGCGAAAAGGTTAAGATGTTTCATAAATACATCGGAACTAATTTGCTGTTTATTCCTGCATATACAGATTCCATGGATTTGCAGTCTGGTGCAGGAGAATTATCACGAGACTACAACTGCATTGTGGTTGTGGCAAATGCATGTTCCGCATTGAGTCATAAAAGTTCATGCAGTGAAGGAAAGCGGATAGGTTTTATATCACTTCCAGCTAAAAAGAATAAGGACCGGACTGAGGGTATTGTTGCTTATCATCAGGATAGGTGCAGAGAAGCCTGCAATTATTGCTGTGCAGGGAAACTTATCACTATTGATTTTAATCAAAAAGGTGTCTTTGATTTCGGTATAACTTATGAAGTTGAAAAATCAGCATTTTAATAGCACAATAGTTAGGAGAAAACTATGATTTGGGCAGAGTTTCAAAAATATTCTATGCTTCAGGATGAAGATAGTGAGAAAAAACAGGAATATGTGAATGAACTTGGGAGGTCTGTTCACAGCTTTATAAGGACAGGTGTCAGGAATAGCCAGCTGGATGAACTAGAGGAAATAGAAGAAAAATTTCATAAAAAATATGAAGAACGCTTTGATATAGGTCAAGTGATAGACTTAATAAAAAAATCCAGCCAGGAAAAAATGAAAAAAAGAGAAAATATAGATTGCAGGAAGAAACAAGAAGACAGAAAATCAGAATTGATTCACTTGCAGCACCAGATATCTTTTCAGGTTGTTATGGAATCAGTTACAGAAGTGCTGGAACACAGTCTCGAAAAATTGGTCAAGGATGCAGCCTATTTAAGTCATGTAAATATGTTATACGAATTGTATGAACAGGAGGAAAAGTTACGCAGAGAGGAGAGGGAATTTGAAAATATGTCAGCTAAGTATCAGAAATTAGCTGATATTTCAAAAAAACTCAGTGAAAAGCGCAGAATGGAATTGAAAGAACTGGAAAACCAGGTTGAAATTTCAGAGCAGGAATTGGGGAATATGTTTAGCCGGTGTGAAGGTTATTTTAATGTCAGGCCAAATAAAGACAAGTGCATGATTTCATTGACGCCGACTGGCAAAAGGTTTAAGGAGTATATAGTTAAAACCGAAAAAAAATATGATGATACTGTTTGGAATCAGTTAATTTATAAAAATTGCAATAATATTATAGATGGATTTAAGAAATCATATAGAAGCGGCACGAAATATAAAGTTCATCTGGATGGGTTCAGTAATGATTATCAGAGAGCAGTTCGGCATAATTATTATGAGGCATTAAAGGATATGATGGATGCCGATTACGCAGTACTGTATGATATGGATGATATTGCAGCAAATGTGAGAAGGAGCGGAGAAGTATATGGAAGATATGAATTCAGAATTTCAAATGAATGGGATGAATAGGTTAAAGGAGTTATTTGCTGCAATATCTGAAAATAGCGGATATAATCTGGACCGGTATATAAGTGGACAGTCACTGACGGTTTCTGGTGATAATGAAGGCTTGATGCGGCATATGAAAGAATTTTTAGCGGAAGCCCAGGAAGCTGTTAAAAAAGATACAGATATTAAAAGCCTGATAACTGTTTTTCAAAATGAAGGCAGAAATGATAAATTTATAGAATGGCTGGAAGGGTTTTTATACGATTCAATCAGACCATACCAGGATGCAGAATACCTTCGGAAAACAGATTTGGAACAGTTTCAGCAAGTGTCAGAGTATGTATTTGAACATATGATTTTGACAAATATTGATAATGAATATATAGAGACAGAAATAGCAGATGGAAAACAATTACGCTGTATCCGTAAAATATTTATGACGTTTATTAACAGGATTGTATGTTATAATGATAGAAAAGAATATATTATTGACAATATGGAACGCCGTTTTGGGCTGGATGAAGAAAAATGTGGATTTTGGTGGAATCTGGTGAAAGAAAATGAAGACAGGCTGTGGAAAATTATGGTGATGAGAAAAATGAATTTTATAGAAAATAAATTAAGCAGGATGCTGGAACTTATAGAGGAATAAATTCAGGAACCGATGCAGAAAAAGCGCATATGCTGATAGTAAGAGCAGAGGGGTATTGTGTGCTTATGAAAAGTGTTTATCAGACTCAGGCAGACACGCCGGATAAAGGCAGATTGCAGATGAGCGTGGAATCCCGGGTAACCAGGGAGCCTGTTCCAGACGCCAGAATCGAGATTTCGTATACCGGAGAGCCGGACAGTACATTTGAAACTTTAAATACGGATGAATCCGGGCAGACGGAGCAGGTTGAGCTGCAGGCACCGCCGTTAGAATACAGCATGGAACCGTCCCAGAGCCAGCCGTATGCCGAGTATTCGATTCAGATTACGGCAGACGGCTACCAGACTGTGACGGTTACAGGCATTCAGGTGCTGCCCGATGTCATGGCTGTCCAGAATATCCGGCTGCAGCCTGTCGGCGCAGCGGCACAGTGGCCGGACGATATCGTGATTCCGGCAAATACACTGTTTGGGAATTTTCCGCCTAAAATCGAAGAAGCGGAAATCAAGCCGGTGCGCCAGACTGGGGAAATTGTATTAAGCCGGGTTGTTGTACCGGAATATGTGATTGTCCATGACGGGGCACCGACGGACTATACTGCAACCGATTATTATATCCGCTACCGGGACTATATTAAAAATGTGGCATCCAGTGAAATTTATGCGACATGGCCGGATGCGGCAATCCGGGCCAATATTCTGGCAATCATGTCCTTTACCATGAACAGGGTTTATACGGAGTGGTACCGGAACAAAGGGTATAATTTTACAATTACGTCCTCGACTGCTTATGACCAGAAGTGGTCTTATGGCAGGAATATTTTTTCGAATATCTCTCTGATTGTGGATGAGATGTTCCAGAATTATCTTTCCAGGCCGAACGTGCGCCAGCCGATTTTAACGCAGTACTGTGACGGACAGAGGGTATCGTGCCCGAACTGGATGACGCAGTGGGGGTCGAAATATCTGGGTGACCAGGGATATTCCGCAATTGAAATCCTGCGCTATTATTATGGCAGCGATATGTACATCAATACGGCGGAAGAAATATCCGGCGTGCCGTCCTCGTGGCCTGGAACGGAACTGACGATTGGTTCCACCGGCAGCAAGGTGCGCCAGATGCAGGAGCAGCTGAACCGGATTGCAAGGGCTTATCCGGCCCTGCCGACAATTACGGCAGACGGCATTTACGGCCCGAGAACGCAGGAAGCAGTAGAGAAATTCCAGTCGGTGTTTGGACTTCCGGTTACGGGAAATGTAGATTTCAGGACATGGTACAAAATATCAGAAATCTATGTCGGGGTTTCGAGGATTGCAGAGCTTGCATGACATACTGGCATCTGTATGAGGCTGTAACAAAAGAAAGCCTGCCGGACTCCGTATAATGTGTGATAAAGAAGATGCAAAGAACGAATGCATAAAAACAGGCTGTCTGCACATAGACTGTGACATATCACAAAATAAGGCGGCAGCATGAAAAAAATAAAACAAAGCCAGCCAGGCAGCGGCCTGTCCATGAGACTATGCCAGCCAGGCAGCAGTCTGTCCATAAGACTGTGCCAGTCAGGCGGCAGCAGTGAGTGAACAGGAATTCCGCACAGAGCTGCATTACAGGATGTCGCTTTCCGTGGCAAAAGCGATGCGCCGGGAAGGCCTGATTTCAGATGCAGAGCTTCTTAAAATCGATGCATTCCTGCTGGAGAAATACCAGCCGCTTCTGGGCACGCTGTTAGCAGGAAAGCCGTCAGGGCGCGTTTAAAAATGGGTAAATGCAGAAAAGACAGGTGCGGGAGGCAGAAACGGTGGCAAAAAGCGTAATCACAATACCGGCTACAAAAAGCCTGTATGAGCCGCAGGACGGGGACTGCGGCAGTATCAGAAAGCGCAGGGCAGCTGCTTATGCACGCGTTTCCACAGACCATGAGGAGCAGCAGGGCAGCTATAAGGCGCAGGCAGAGTATTATACCGAGTATATCAGGAATCGGAGTGACTGGGAATTTGTGGCTGTATATTCTGACGAAGGAATTACCGGCTGTAATACAAAAAAACGCGAAGGCTTTAACCGGATGGTGCAGGATGCCCTTTCGGGAAAGATTGACCTGATTATTACCAAAAGTGTTTCGCGGTTTGCAAGAAATACCGTAGACAGCCTGACCACCATCCGAAAGCTGAAAGAGCATAAGGTCGAATGCTATTTTGAAAAGGAAAATATCTGGACCTTTGACGGCAGGGGTGAGCTGCTGCTTACAATCATGTCCTCGCTGGCACAGGAAGAAAGCCGCAGCATTTCCCAGAACTGCACCTGGGGACAGCGGAAGCGGTTTGCAGACGGCAAAGCATCCGTCCCGTTTAAACGGTTTCTCGGGTATGACCGGGGTCAGGACGGCAGCCTTGTAATCAATGAAAAGCAGGCTGAGACAGTACGCAGGATTTACGGGATGTTTTTGCAGGGGCGCTCCCCGCATGCGGTGGCAAAGGCGCTGACAAAAGAAGAGATTCCCACGCCGGGCGGGAAACAGGCCTGGACATCCGGTACGGTACGCAGCATCCTGCAGAATGAAAAGTATAAAGGCGATGCCCTTTTGCAGAAGGTCTACACCGTAGATTTTCTGACGAAAAAGAAAAAGCCCAATCAGGGGGAAGTGCCGCAGTATTATGTAGAAGGAAGCCACCCGGCGATAATCAGCCCGCAGCTGTTTGACCGGGTTCAGGAACAGCTGGAAAAACGGCTTTCTCAGAAAAAACGTGAAAGCAGCACAGGCGTTTTTTCCAGCAGGATTATTTGCGGCAGCTGCGGGAGCTGGTACGGCTCAAAGGTCTGGCATTCGAACGATAAGTACCGGCGGGCAGTCTGGCAGTGCAATCACAAGTTTGAAACACAAAACACATGCAGGACACCGCATCTGGACACAGAAACCATTCAAAAGCTGTTTGTCCGGGCAGCGAATGCGTTGTATGCTGCTTTCGGAGAAAAAGAAAAGATACTGGAAGATTACAGCGAAATTGCGAAACGGCTGTATCAGGCTTCGTCGCTTAAGCCTGCACAGATGGCAGTTATCACCGGACTGGTGCAGGAAACGCAGGGCCCGCTTGTGGAATTCTGCGAAGATGACTGGTACAGCCTGGCAGATTCCATAACGGTATATAGCCGGGAAGATATCCGGGTGGTGTTTAAGAACGGGAGCGAAATCTGTGTACAGGCAGGGCGGGAGAAAAACGGAAGATAAACGTACAGGCAGCGGCCGTTTGGGCAGCCGCTGCCTGTTTTTACGATTATCTGCAAAGCTGGAATTTCTGCAGCATCTCATTTAATTTTACGGCCTGTGAAGCCAGTTCATGTGAAGTTGCAGAGGTTTCCTGGGCAGCTGCGGAATTATCCTGGATGCCATGGGTAATTTCACGGATTCCAGAGCGGAGCTGTTCCATGTTTTCTGCCTGGACAGCTGCATCTTCTGCAGTTTCCTGTATCATTTTATTGACCAGGCCGACCGCATTGACAGATTCTTTGAGGGAATCCATGGCACCGGAAGCAATTGAATTGCCCCTGTTAATTTCATCCATGGAAATTTCTATCAGCTCTTTTGTCGTGTTTGCGGCTTTGGAGCTTTCCAGAGCCAGCTTTCCGATTTCGTCAGCAACTACCGCAAAGCCTTTTCCGGCTTCACCGGCACGCGCAGCTTCAATCGAAGCGTTTAAGGATAAAAGGTTTGTCTGCGATGCAATGTCTTCAATGGTCTGGATAATTCCGACAACCTGCTGGGAGGTTTCGTGGATTTTATCCATGGCATCCATCATCAGCTTCATTTTTTCCTGGTTCTGTCCAATCATAACGGCAGCCTGTGCGGTAGCCTTTGCAGAATCCTCTGCCTTGCGCCGGCTGTTTTCCACCTGGTCTGCAACGGTATTTGTCGTGTCAGTCAGCTGTTCGACAGAAGCAGCCTGCTGCTCGGCAGCATCTGCAAGCATCTGGGAAGCGGTGGAAAGCTCAGAGGCTCCGCTGGAGACACTTTCAGAGCTTTCGTTAATGCTGGTCATAATCTGGTTCATGGAACCGGAAATATTGAGCAGGGCTGTTTTTATTTTCTGGAATTCCCCGGCATAGTCATGCTGCAGCTCAATGCAAAGGTTTCCTTCTGCAAGCTGTGCCAGCACGCCGGATGTTTCGTCAATGTAGACGATGTATTCTTTCAGCCGCTGGACGGTCTTTTGAATGGATTTGCCAAGCTCCCCGATTTCATTCTCACTCATGATGTTCAGGCTGACATCCAGGTTTCCTTCTGCAAGCTGCTGTGCTGTCTGATTCAGCTCCAGAATCGGTTTTGTCAGTCTGGCAGCACTTTTGCGGATTCTGAATGCGATGAGGATAATGCCGGCTGCAAAGATAACAACAAGCGCAGCGGCCATCATAAATAAAACATCATAGTATTCAGATGCCGGCATGCTGCTGAGTACCATATATCCGGTATTTCCGGCATGCTGAAGGTAACCGTATGCGGTCGTGCCGCCGGATTTGTATTTTAAAAACATATTGCTGCCGGAGTGGACAGCATCGGCTGCATTCTGCGAAATATCCGTATCGGCGATGTTTTTGCGGATAAAGCTGCTCTGCGGGTGATACAGAAAAGTGCCTTGTTCCGATAACAGCAGCATATGTCCGCTGCTGCCGATTTTGTATTCGCTCATAATGCCTGTCATATGATCCAGAGAGATATCCATGCCGACTGCGCCGAGCACAGTCCCGGAATCGCTGTCTAAAACAGGAGAAGCAGCGCTTAATATCATTTTTCCGGTCGAAGAATCCTCATATGGCTCCGTCAGGATGGTTTTCTTTGTTTCGATGCAGCTATACCACCCGCGGCCGGTTATGTCCCAGCCTTCTTCGCTCGTAAAGCCGTCAGACTGTGTCAGAATGCTTGCATCCAGGTCTGAAATCCATGCAGCCATGACATTTTCAGAATCCGTGCCTGCGATGCCGGTCAGATTATCCATAACGGTGTCCATTTTTTCAGACTGCCAGATATCATCACCCGGCTTTGTCTGTATCATGACCTGGCGGATTTCCGGATTGACGGCCAGCTGTTCTGCGCTTTTGGTATACTGCTCTAAAAATCCGGTAATCTGGTTCGCTGCTGCATTGGATTCCTGTACCAGCTCTGTTTTTTTTGATGTAATGCTCAGCCATCCGGCCATGCTCACGGAAACAGCGGCTATAAGCAGAAGCACAAAAATAACGCTTCCGCCAATCTGATGCAGAATCTCGTCTGCAATTTTTTTCCCTGATGTTCTTTCTTTTTGTTTTTTCATTGTAACCCTCCCTGTATGACATTAACCCTTCCTTACATTGTAGCGCTATTTTACAGGCAATACAATATTTATTTCAGCTTTTTGCATATTTTCCGAAATGTATGGTGCATAAAAACCGGAGCAGTCCTGTTTTCATTGTACAGACCTGCTCCGGTTTTTTATAAACTATGCACGATTTCCTATATGCCTGAAAGAAATTAATTGATAAATATTTCGCTGACGGAAACTGCCTGGCCATCCTCGAGCACCTGAATTTCAAAAGGCGTGTTACTTAATTCGCCGTCGTCGTCTGAATCGAACACGGACAGAAAATCATTCAGGCTGGTCGTCGTATACAGGCGGTCTTCCGAATCCTCAGGAACAAATGCTGCTCCGGTATCATAAAAAGTATACCTTGTTTCGTCACTTAATGTAAAGGTCAGAAAATCATCAGATGTATCATGAATATAATATCCGTTTGGCATATCTTCTGCTGTGAGCCCCAGGGTGTCTATCCAGTACTGGTCGGCCATATCAATAAATTCAAAATCATTTACGAACAGCTTGCCATCGTCCACGGACAGATAACCATCATATGTCTTACATGCTCCGGAAAGAGCCTTTTCTGGCTGGCTGTCCTGGCAGCCGGTTGAATAAAATAATAACGTCATTGTAACAAATAAACTAGTCGCTTTTTTCATCTGATGAAGCCTCCTCATAATTATAAATCTTCGAGTGCTGAAAGTTATTCGCGAAGCGAATTTCAGATGGATTTGCGAAGGCTGCTGGTCACGGAGTGGACAGCAGCAGGCGCACTTCCAGGTCTTCTTTTTGTTTTACCTCAAATACAGTCCGCCACTGGATTTGCGTTACAGGTTCAAAGTACATGGACGAAGCGGCCGTGTGTGTTCCCGGAATGCCGCTGTCTCCTGCCAGCATCACGGAACAGGCGCAGGGCCCGTCCGGGCAGTTCTTTTTTTCCAGGCTGTCTGCTTTTTGCGGATGGTCTCCCTGTGCACAGTCGCAGATGCGAAACAGGCTGCTGTCAATTTCCGGCGTGATGCTGTAGGAAAGCAGCTGGCAGTATTCCGGATAGATGACGTCCTTTGCGCCGATGCCGGATAAATCGAACCGTTTCAATTCACATCCATGCAGGGCCAGTGTGTATTCCTGTCCGTCAGCAGGGCTGGAAAACTGGATTGTCCGGCCTTTGCAGGAAGCGTCTGCTGTGAAACAGGATGCCGTAACAGGCACCGGCTTTGCGTGAAAAGACAGGCAGGCCTCCTGCGGGGACAATACCGGCTGTTCTTTCCAGTCATAGGAAATCCGGCCGAAGTGCCAGCAGCTGTCCCTGTCACAGCCATAAGCCTGCATCAGTTTTTCTGCGTCCTTTTCATTCTGCGGATTTTCGGCGCTGAAAGGATTATCGTCTTCCATTTGCAGAATATCCGGTGTATACCAGGCCAGGCTGCAGCTCATGCGCCGGATAAGCGCTGTTTGATCCAGGCTCATTTCAACAGCAAAATCCCCGCTGATGGGGTTTTCAGACTGAAACTGTTCCAGGTCCTGCCGGGTTTTTAGCGCCATCCGCCGTTTCCGGTTCCATTTTTTCAAATATGCAGCCATATCCTGGGCCGGGACTCTGGCACAGATGTCGAGCACAGCGCCCTCGCTGCCTGTATATACTGCAGGAATCAGCAGCTGCTGGCCGCACCAGGAAAAAGAACAGCCGGCTGAAAATGCCGTCAGCTTTTTCTTATGACGTCCCTTTCCCCAAAAATTTTCGTTGTGATAAACATTCATTCTGTCATCTCCCCTTCTGTATTTCCGGCAGCACATGCCAGCACTGATAAAATCATACAGAAATTCTGCCATGCAGTCAAGACAGGCCGGATGCCATTCATGACAGCTGCGGATGCCAGGTTACTGTTCACACAATACCAGAAATAAGATTGACAAACCGGACAGGCATGTTATGATGGTTAACAGGATGGAAAATTATCATGGAAAGGAGACTTACATATATGATAAAACGCTGTGCGGACAGAGCGCTGGCTTATGCGGTAACCGCCATGGCATGCGGGGTATTTTACAGGGAGTTTACAAAGTTCAGCCATTTTACGGGACAGACAAGGCTGGCCGTCCTGCATACACATTATTTTCTGCTCGGGATGTTCTTTTTCCTGGTGCTGATGCTGGCGGAAAAAGCATTTTCCTTTTCCGGGCAGAACACGGGCAGGGTGCTTGCGGTTTATCAGGCTGGACTGAACATTACCGGACTGGGATTTCTGATGCGCGGGCTTACGCAGGTGCTTGGAACACCATTAAGCCGGGCGATGGATGCGTCTGTCTCAGGAATTGCGGGAATCGGACATATCCTGATGGGCGTGTGCATGATTCTGCTGCTGCTGGAAATCCAAAAAAAAGCGGCCTGAAATATAAGAAATGGTTCTGCTGGGAGTTCATATGGACAAAAAGAAAATTACAAACATGGAAGTAAAAAAGAAAAACCGGAACGATGTTTTCCGCTACATATGCAGAAACGGGACGGTTTCAAACCCGGATATAGCGTATGCGCTGAAACTGAGCCTGCCGACGGCAACGCAGATTACGAAAGAGCTGATAGAGCGCGGGCTTGTGGAAGAAAAAGGGGAGATGGGCTCTACCGGCGGAAGAAGGGCGAAAGCGCTGGCAGTGTCCGGCAGTGCCGGGAAAGCAGCAGGGCTGGATATTACGAAAAACCATATCAGCCTGGTTCTGACAGAACTGACAGGCACGATTTTAAAATACGAGCGCATTTTTCTGCCATATACTGCGGGAGAGGGCTATTATCAGGAGGCCAGCCGCAGGCTGGAATGCTTTCTGGAAGAAAGCGGGTGCAGGAAAGAGAGCATTCTCGGAGTCGGAATTTCGTTTCCGGGAATCATTGACCTGGATAAGGAGCTGGCGGCAGAATCGCATGTCCTTGGGGTGAGCGGCCTGCCATTTTCGGAAATCAGCCGGTTTTTCCCTTATCCGTGCCATTTTTTGAATGATGCAAATGCAGGGGCATATGCAGAAGGCATCCAGGCGGAAAGCACGGAAAGCTTTTTCTATCTGTCCCTGAGCAATACCGTAGGGGGAGCGTTTTACAGCTATGGAAAGCTGGAACAGGGCAGTCATTTCCGCTGCGGGGAAGCGGGGCATATGACGGTGGTTCCGGATGGGAAAGCCTGTTACTGCGGAAAAAACGGATGCCTGGATGCTTACTGTTCTGCGAAGTGCCTGACGGATGGGCGCATGGAAGATTTTTTTGAACAGCTGGAGCAGGGAGAGCCGCAGGCAGCCCGCCTCTGGGAACAGTATACAGATTATCTGGCTGTTGCAGTAAACAATATACATATGGTGCTGGACTGTGATATTGTGCTGGGCGGCTATGCCGGAAGCAGCATGGGCGGTTTTATCCAGGATATCCGGAATAAAGCCGCGCAGAGGAATACCTTTGCAGAAGACGGTTCGTTTATCCGGGCCTGCAGGCATAAGACCGGGGCGGCTGCACTGGGGGCTTCCCTGAAAGTCATAGAGCTGTTTATGGAACAGGTATAAAGCACTGCGTTTTGGAAATGGGAGATTTTAGAATAGGGGATTTTAGAATGGGAGATTTCAGAAATGAAATCTCTTTTTTTCATGCAGTTTTGCTAAAAACGGCATTCGTATTTTGGATGAAGTGACGAAAGCGGGATATTTCCGTATTTTGTATTGACAAAAAGCAGGTACGGGCATAATATAATATACATAATAAAACTATTTAATAAAGTATTAAACAAAATATGAAAGAATGAGGAGGAACTTATTATGGAAGGAACGATGAAAACAGCTGTTATGCTCGGAATTGGAAAAATGGGATTTGAAGAAAGGCAGATTCCTGTGCCGAAGGACAACGAAGTGCTTGTCCGGTTAGAATATGTCGGCATCTGCGGCAGCGACCTGCATTATTATGAGTCTGGTGCAATCGGGGATTATGTAGTAAAGCCGCCGTTTGTGCTGGGGCATGAGCCGGGCGGTACGGTTGTGCAGGCAGGGAAGAATGTAAAGCATCTCAAAGCCGGTGACCGGGTTGCACTGGAACCGGGAAAGACCTGCGGCCACTGCGAATTCTGCAGGACAGGGAATTACAATCTCTGCCCGGATGTGGTATTTTTTGCAACTCCTCCGGTTGACGGTGTATTTCAGGAATATGTGGCACATGAAGCAGACCTGTGCTTTAAGCTGCCGGATAATGTCAGCACGCTGGAAGGAGCACTGATTGAGCCTCTGGCGGTCGGATTCCATGCAGCGATACAGGGCGGTGCAAAGGCAGGCCAGACAGCAGTGGTTATGGGTGCCGGGTGCATCGGCCTGGTGACCATGATGGCGTTAAAGGCTATGGGCGTTTCCAGAGTATATGTAGCAGATATTATGGAAAAACGGCTCCAGAAGGCATTGGAGCTGGGCGCGGACGGGGTTATTAATGCAAGCCAGTCGGATGCTGTGGAAGAAGTCCGCAAACTGACCGGCGGAAGGGGATGCGACCTTGCGATTGAAACGGCAGGCACGCAGGCGACAACCGTCCAGACTATCCATATGACGAAAAAGGGAGCGGTCATTGTGCTGGTCGGCTACAGCAGGAGCGGGGAAATGACGCTGCCGATGAGCCTTGCGCTGGATAAGGAGCTGACCTTTAAGACCGTATTCCGTTACCGCCATATTTATCCAATGGCGATTGAAGCGGTTGCGTCAGGAAAAGTAAACCTGAAAGGTATCGTGACAGACGTATTCGGGCTTGACGAGGTACAAAAGGCAATGGATTACAGCGTAAATAACAAAGCGGATATTGTCAAGGCTGTTATCCGAATCGCAGAATAATGAAAAAAGGCTGCCAGCAGATGGAAGGAGGATGGCAATGGAGCAGAAAAATACAGATGTAAAAGTGCCTCTGGTCAGCAAGATTGCTTATGGCATGGGGGATGTGGGGTGTAATTTCAGCTGGATGTTTGTCGGGAATTTCCTGATGATTTTTTATACGGATGTTTTTGGAATCGGCATGGGAGCGGTCGCAGGGCTGATGCTGTTTTCCAGGTTCTGGGATGCCATAAACGACCCGGTCATTGGCGGGCTGACAGATAAGACACATACGAAATGGGGAAGATACCGTCCCTGGCTTCTGATTGCTGCGCCGCTTACTGCCGTTGTCCTGATGCTGACCTTCTGGGCACATCCGGGGTGGGCGCCTGAGGCAAAGATTGTATATATGGCAGTGACGTACTGCATTCTGGTACTGGGCTATACCTGTGTCAATATTCCTTATGGGACGCTGTGCGGTGCAATGACACAGAATATTGAAGAACGGGCAAAAATCAATACATTCCGTTCGGTCAGCGCCATGATTGCCATTGGCATTATCAATATTATTACCGTTCCGCTGATTGCGGCGCTTGGCGGGGAAAATCAAAAGCAGGGCTATTTTCTGACCGCTGCCTTATATGGATGCATTTTTGCAGCCTGCCATATTTTCTGCTTTGCGAAAACAAAGGAAGTCGTGGAAGTACCGGAGAAAGAAAAAATTTCCCTGAAAATACAGCTCTCAGCGGTAATCCAGAACAAGCCGTATATGATAGCGGTTGCAGGCCAGTTTCTGTTCGGGGTCACGCTTTATGGAAGAAATGCAGATGCGCTTTATTATTTTACTTATGTAGAAGGAAACCAGTCCCTGTTCAGTACATATTCCCTGTGTATCATTATTCCTTCGATTATCGGTGCAGCCTGCTTTCCGGCAGTCTTCCGCCTGACCAATAACAAAGGACGTTCGGCATCGATATTTGCAATGCTCACGGGAATCAGCATGTTTTGCATGTACTTTTTTACGGCCAGGGAAACCCCGGTTCCATTTTACCTGTTTTCGTGCCTGGCGCAGTTTTTCTTTTCCGGCTTTAACACAGCCATTTATGCGATAGTGCCGGATTGTGTGGAATACGGGGAATGGAAGACCGGGCTTCGCAATGACGGGTTCCAGTATGCCTTTATTTCCCTGGGAAATAAAATCGGGATGGCAATCGGAACCGCTTTGCTGGCTGGCGTTTTGGGCAGCCTGGGATATATGGCAAATGCGCAGCAGAATCCGGCTGTGCTGGCGGTCATGAAGCACTCATTTACTACGGTTCCGGGCGTATTGTGGATTGTTACGGCGGCAGTCCTGTATTTTTACCGCCTGAACCGGAAAGCTTATCACAAAATCATGCAGGAAATTCAGGAAAGGAAGGAGAACGGGAAACATGTATGATGTCGTTGCACTCGGAGAGCTGCTGATTGATTTTATGCAAAACAGCAGCAGCCAGAATGGAAATCCGGTATTTGAGGCAAGTCCGGGCGGGGCACCCTGCAACGTGCTTGCAATGCTGGCAGGGCTTGGCTGTCAGACTGCTTTTATCGGGAAGGTGGGAGCAGATTCGTTCGGAAGGATGTTAGGAGAAGCAATCCGCCAGGCCGGGATTTCTGCGGAAGGACTGGTTTATGACAAAAATGTAAATACGACGCTGGCATTTGTCCATTGGCTGCCAGGCGGTGACCGGGATTTTTCCTTTTACCGCAGTCCGGGGGCAGACACGATGCTGACGGAACAGGAAGTCCGCAGAAATCTTATCGGACAGTGCAGGATTTTTCACTTCGGTTCCCTTTCCCTGACGGATGAACCGGCACGGACGGCGGCAAAGATGGCGGCTGCGTATGCAAAGGATGCCGGGAAGCTGATTTCCTTTGACCCGAATTACAGGGAGCCGTTATGGGAAAGTGAAGAACAGGCGAAAGAAGCTGTCTGGTATGGAATCGGCATGTGCGATATTTTAAAGATAGCCGATAACGAAATAAAATGGCTGACCGGGCTGGAAGACTATGACGAGGGCGTAAAGGAAATCCGCAAGCGCTCAGGTGCAAGGCTTATCAATGTCACGCTGGGCAGCCAGGGCAGCCTTGCATATTATCAGGACAGCAGGGTTTTTGGAGAACCATTTTTAAGTGACCGGATAATCGATACAACGGGCGCTGGCGATACCTTTTGCGCCGGAGTACTGCATTTTGTGCTGCAGCACGGCCTTGATAACCTCAAAGAGGCGGATTTGGAAGAAATGCTGGTATTTGCAAATGCCGCAGCTTCGATTGTGACAACCCGTAAAGGGGCGCTGCGTTCCATGCCGGACAGGGCAGAGGTGGAAAGCCTGATTTGCGCCGGCAGGAAGAACCGGCAGGAACGGACGGGTGCCAGGACATTTCCGGTAGAGCTTCGTTCGACGGATAAGGTGAAAGCCTTTGTCAGCGATATGAGCCAGTTCGGAGGGGATGTGCTGATTATGGCCGGAAAGTATGTGATTGATGCAAAATCCATTATGGGAATTTTCAACCTGGATTTGTCAAAGCCCCTGCAGCTTGTTGTCGAGGACTGGAAAGAGGAATATGCGCCTGTCATTCAAAAATACCTGTCTTTTACAAAAAGCGTTTAAGCTTATGAAACAGGCGTCCGGCGGACAGTCTTCGTTCAGCCGGACGCCTGTTTTTCATGGTTCACCGCTGCAAACGGGCAGCGGCTGCCAATGCACTGATTGTTCTGTGCGGCATGCCTGCAGACGATTTCTGGCTTTTCCATTTGGATATTGAAATGGGCGGCTGTAAAATCAATGGCAGCAAGGATGGAAAGATAGGAGTCCCGCTTGCAGCAGCGCGGCCCGCCGACGGTTCCTATCTGTTCCAGCGCTTTTGCGGTCATTAAATTCGAAAGGCCGAAGGGCTTTTCAGACAGAGGGGTGGATTTTGAAATAATGGATACAAATATGCCGGCGCTGATGCCTGCACCGCAGGCACCCCAGAATCCGCAGGTTCCGCCTGGAACGCTTTTTCCCCTGCGCATCATTTCAAGCAGTGCCGGCTGCAGGTCAAGGTCTCCGCCGGCATTTTTATATGCCGTCAGCAGGGCAGAGCCGGTCATGACGTGATGCTCCGGCCCGTGCATATGGCAGAATGGCTGGGACATCAGCTTCCGGATGATTTCAGCCGGATTTTTTGAGGATTCGTTTAAACAAAGCAGGGTAACGGCATCCAGGCCTTCCATATGGCATTCATTGCATACAAAATGTCCATTTATGCATCTGGTTTTGCTGTTTTCTTTTTTGTGGCATATGGCACATTCCATCAGTTCATCTGTTTCCAGATATGCAAGCGGTGCCTTGCATATGCAGCATTCTTCTTTCATGGCTTCCTTTCTTCTGGCCTGTGCTCAGGCAGGCGCAAAGCGGATGGCAGATTCTTTTGCAATCATGCGGGATTCCAGTTCGTACATACGCGGCTTCGTGCCGTCGTTTATCTGGTCCGGCAGGATTTCCACAAACCTTTTTCCGATTTCATCCAGAGGCTGTGCCAGGGCGGTCAGCTTGGGGCTGAATATTAACATAAAAATATTTTATTCCAGACGTTTATACTTGTCAAGAATGAAAAGAGGCAGTGGGATTTCCCAAATGAAATCCGGCTGCTTCTTTTTGTGCTGTTTGTATCGGGCTGTGCTGGTTTCCAGAAAGAGGCCCGCAGGAGAATTTTGGAGAGAGCATGTTTAGGAGGGCTGCAGCAGGCAGTAATAGCGGGGAAAAATGTACAATAAAACATGTATTGAGGTATAAAACAGCTTGTGGTAATATGGATTTTATATAATGCGAAAGGAATGACAAATCAATGAAAATCGAAACATGCAAAAAAGACTCCTTTACGGTAATTGGAAAAGAGGGAGCATCAACAGACGGAGCAGGTTTTATTCAAAAGCTATGGGACGATGCAAATTCCCATTTTGGAGAAATACAGCATTTGGCAAAGAAAGACGAAAACGGAAATATAATCGGAATATGGGGCGCGATGTCTGACTATTCCCGTTCTTTCCAGCCCTGGGAAGACTTTAAGCAGGGGCTTTATCTTGCGGGAGCAGAATGCAGGGATGATGCGAAGGCTCCTGACGGCTGGACAAAATGGGTGATTCCCGGCTATGAGTATCTATATGTGGAACGTGAAAATGACAGTGTTTTTCCGAAGGTACTGCAATATCTGGAAGATAACCATATTGCTCTGGCTGGGGCAGTCCATGATTTTATATGTCCCCAGACCGGGAAAGAATATATGTTTTTCCCGATTAAGAAGCTGTAGAAAATGGCAATGGACAGGGAGATTTTATGAGCAAAAAAGAGATAACAGCAAAAGAAGACTTAATGTCTGTAATCAGTTTATTCGAAAGTGCAGGCATAACATATTGGATTGATGGCGGGTGGGGTGTTGATATACTGGCAGGTAAACAGACACGAAATCATAGAGATATTGATGTAAATTATGATGCACAGCAGACAGAAAAATTGTTATGCATGCTTTTGGACTGTGGATATAAAATAGACACAGACTGGAGGCCTGTCAGAATAGAACTGTATAGTGAAAAATATGGATATTTAGATATTCACCCATTCATTTTAAATGAAGATGGAACTTCAAAGCAGGCAGATTTGGAAGGGGGATTCTATGAATTTGAAAGAGATTTCTTTGGCAATGCTTCTTTTGAAGGAAGGATAATTCCGTGTATATCTATAAAAGGACAGAAAATATTTCATTCTGGTTATGAATTAAGAGAGAAAGACAGACACGATATTGCAATTCTGGAAGCAATCTCAGGCTGATTTATAAGCTGGTTTGCTGTTATTCACACAGGGCTTTGCTGTCACGGAGTAAAACATAACGGTTTGGCTGGAACAGGCGCGTGATTCATTTTGATTGATTTTTCCAGGCAGAACCATTATAATAAAAAAGCCCTGTCACAGGAAATGCAGATTTTCGGACATGGCATAAAATAGGAGGAATTTATGCAGGGGGTTTTCACAATTGCACATCCTGCATGATACAGGGAGAACAGCAGATGAATTACAGATTTTTAATCCAATACGATGGAAGCCGCTACAGCGGCTGGCAGAAGCAGGGAAATACACAAAAGACGATCCAGGGAAAAATAGAATCCGTTCTGGAAAAGATGACAGGCACACCGGTGGAACTGCAGGCATCCGGGCGTACCGATGCCGGCGTGCACGCATATGGACAGGTTGCCAATGCGCATTTTAAGACAGAATTATCGTTCGAAGAAATCCGGGATTACTTAAACCGTTACCTGCCGGAAGACATAGCGGTGCTTGAGGTTGTTTCCGCTCATCCAAGATTCCACAGCCGCCTGAATGCATCCGCCAAAACGTACCGCTACCGCATCCGCACCAGTCCGGTCAAAGATGTGTTTTCCAGAAAATATGCCTGCAGCATGGCAGGGCCTTTTGATGCGGACAGGATGCGCAGGGCAGCGGCACTTTTAACCGGCACGCATGATTTTACATCTTTTTGCGGAAACCGTAGAATGAAAAAATCAGCAGTACGCACGATTTATGATATCCATATCGAAGAAACGAAGGACGAGCTGGTGATGTGGTTTACCGGGGACGGCTTTTTGCAGAACATGGTCAGAATACTTGCAGGGACGCTGGCAGAAACCGGGCTTGGAAAGCGCACGCCGGAAAGCATGACGGATATTCTGGAAGCAAAAAACAGGGATGCGGCAGGAATTACCATGCCGGCACACGGGCTTGCACTGATGCAGGCCGATTATGAGAAAAAAATATGAAAGAAAAATGGTTTGTGTCAGCAAAGAAGGCTGATTTTCAGGCAATCGGACAGCGGTTCGGGATTGACCAGGTGACAGCCAGAATTATCATTAACCGGGGGATAACCGGGGAAGAAGCAATTGCTGCATATCTGTCCTGCTCCCGGCAGCAGCTGCATGACCCGCACCTTTTAAAGGATGCGGAAAAAGGTGCAGCCATTCTTGCCCGGAAAATCCGGGAAGGGAAAAAGATACGGATTATCGGTGATTATGATATCGACGGCGTCAATGCTTCTTATATCCTGACCGCGGGTCTGCGCGCCTGCGGGGCCCCGGCTGACCCGGTTATTCCTGACCGCGTGCATGACGGGTACGGAATCAATGAAAGAATCATTGCGAAGGCCGCAGAAGACGGCGTGGACACCATCCTGACCTGTGACAACGGCATTTCCGCGTATTCGGAAATTGAGTTTGCGAAACGCCTGGGGCTGACTGTGATTGTGACCGACCACCATGAGGTGCCGTTTACGGTCAGTGATACAGGGGAAAAGGCTTACCGGATTCCGCCGGCAGATGCGGTTATCAATCCGAAGCAGGAAGACTGCGGCTATCCATACCCGGGACTGTGCGGAGCGGCAGTTGCATGGAAATTTATCCAGGTCTTATATGAACAGATGGGAATCGAGACAGAGCGCAGCTTCGATATGATTGCACATGTGGCGTTTGCAACGGTCGGGGATGTCATGGAGCTGACCGGGGAAAACCGCACGCTTGTCAGGCTTGGGCTGGATGCAATTCGAAAAACAGACAATCCAGGGCTGCTTGCGCTTATCCGCCAGAACAAGCTGGAACAGGAAAAAATCAAGTCCTGGCATTTTGGCTTCGTGCTTGGCCCCTGCATCAATGCAAGCGGCAGGCTCGATACGGCAAGACGCTCCCTGCAGCTGCTGTTAGAGCCGTCCCTGGAACAGGCGTCCGTTCTGGCAAAGGAGCTCGTGGAGTTAAATGACAGGCGCAAAGGGCTAACGCTGCAGGGCATTGAGCAGGCCCGCAGCATTATAGAAGAACAGGGCATTTACAAAGACAGCGTAATGGTTGTGTATCTGCCTCAGTGCCATGAAAGCCTGGCCGGGATTGTTGCCGGGAAAGTCAGGGAACGGTATTACCGGCCTGTTTTTGTTCTGACGGACGGAGAGGATGGAGCGAAGGGTTCCGGACGCTCCATTGAGAATTATCATATGTTTGAAGAACTGACCGGCTGTAAGGATCTGCTGATCCGCTTCGGAGGACACAGCCAGGCGGCGGGTTTGTCTCTCAAACGGGAAAAGATAGAGGAATTCCGTAAAAGACTGAATGAGAACTGCCGTCTTTCAGAGCGTGATCTTCAGGAAAAGGTGTCCATTGATATGGAGCTGCCGCTTTCCGGCGTTTCGGAAGCATTCGTAAAAGAGTTAACGCTGTTAGAGCCTTTTGGGAAGGGGAATGCAAAACCGGTTTTTGCCCTGCGGGACGCAGAACTTCTGTCTGCCAGGTTGATTGGAAAGAAGCAGAACATGTTAAAGCTTCGGGTGAAGGATAGAGAGGGAACGTCAATAGAAGCAGTGCATTTTGGCGATGCAGGGGAATTTTTGGAGGCTGTGGAGGAAAAATACGGGAAAGGACAGGCGGATAAGCTGTTAAGCGGACAGGCGGAAGGCGTCCGCATGTCTCTTACGTTCTATCCGGGAATTAATGAATATATGGGAAACCGGACGATGCAGATTACGATTACAAATTATATGTAAAATAGTAGATATAGAATCTATAGAATCAATTGTAACAGTTCAGCCTGCAACTGCGCACTTGCTGCGCAGTTAGCAGCCAATGAAC